>Ga0208758_100048_pt1 | contig 105804 bp, 101 predicted proteins | sample LakWasM116_HOW13_2_FD_183930 | JGI IMG/M metagenome (GOLD analysis project Ga0208758, IMG submission 183930) | Freshwater sediment methanotrophic microbial communities from Lake Washington under simulated oxygen tension - Sediment Metagenome... | ecosystem: Environmental > Aquatic > Freshwater...
ATGGCAAGAAAAAAGAAACGCTATTGCTCGACCTATGGAATGGCGATTTAATAATGAGGATGCGCGGGTGAAATTGAAGAAGCTATACCCGACATTATAAAATTGACTGAGTACTAGTAGTCGAAGCGGGCGATGGGGCGGCCATGCGCGCAGTGTTGAGTGAGCATGCTGTAGATTTGCTGATACTCGATCTAATGCTGCCTGGTGAAGACGGTTTGAGCTTGTTACGCTGGCTGCGCGAACATCATGGACCGCCGGTGATTATCGTTTCCGCGCGCGGCGACGAAGTGGATCGGGTGGTCGGGTTGGAACTGGGAGCGGACGATTATCTCGCTAAGCCCTTCGGTCCACGCGAACTGTTAGCTCGGGTGCGTGCGGTATTGCGTCGCGGCGAAACTATCGTGTCCACAGATACACAGGCCCTACATTTCGGGCCATTCCGTCTGCATCTCAACAGCCATGTCATGAGCCGTGACGGCGTTGAAATTCCTCTGACGTTTGGCGAATTTAACCTGCTGCGGGCGTTACTAGAACATGCTAATCAAGTGCTGTCTCGTGATCATTTGATGAGCTTGCTCAAGGGTTACGAGCGTTCACCCTTCGACCGTAGCATCGATGTGCGCGTCACCCGTTTGCGCCGTAAAATTGAACCCAAACCAGACGCGCCTATTTATTTACGCACTGTCTGGGGTGAGGGATATATGTTCACTCCCGGAAGTGAGGAAACGCTTTGATAGCACTACCTTCACTTTTCCGGCGCACCGCGCTCACCGTGGCAGCCGGGCTGCTGGTTTTCCAAATCGCCTCCGGTGCGGCGATGTTTGTGAATCTGGTATTGCCGCTTGCCCATCGTTCCGCTGATGATTTAGCCGATTTACTCATTTTGTCGGCGCATATTTGGGACGAGTTACCGCCGGAGAAACGCTCGGCTTTTCAGGTAGAACTACGCGAAAAATATGGGCTGAATCTACAAGAATCCGGAACCACGCTATCGGAAGAAATCGGGCTTTATCCTTACATCCGCTTCCTGCACGCGGCACTTGCTGCCCGCCTTGCTCCCGGTCAATTACCCCGATTATCTGAAGACGCACACGAACACTTCCAAGTAGAGTTTTCCCAGGGAGGTCGGCAGTTGTATTTCGAATTTTCAAAGGCCAGAGTTACACCGAGCCCGAGTTGGGCACTGGTGTGGATCGCTTTGTCCGGGATATTAGCTACCCTTGGCTTAGCTTGGTTACTGGCTCGACGGGTGTCTGCGCCGGTAGCTAGACTGGCGGAGGCTGCGCGGCGAATCGGCACGGGTAGACAAGCTCCCTTGTTGCCAGAACAAGGTGATGCCGAATTCGCCGATCTGGCGCATGTTTTTAACGAAACATCCCGTCAGCTCCAAGCGCAACGCGAGAATCAGACTACTCTATTGGCGGGAGTGTCTCATGATCTGCGCAGCCCCCTGGCACGGATGAAAATGGCTCTTGGAATGCTCGCAGAGGAGTATTCATCGCCGCTGCTGCTACGAATGGATCGTGATATTGCGGAAATGAATGAGTTGATTGGCGCCCAACTGGCACTGGCACGCGCTCAAGAAGCTGAAAAGGCAAAAAAAACTGACATTGATGCGTTGCTGCAAGATTTGATCAAAGCCGCCGAGGCCCAGGCACCCGGGCGATTGCAACTGCGCGCCGATAGTCGTCGATGTGTGGTGGCGATCGCTCCGATGGCCTTACGACGCTGCATCGGTAATTTGCTGGACAATGCCTTACGGTATGGCGGTGAGCGTGAAATTCAGGTGGTACGCAGGCGAATCAAGAACATGATTTTTATCGGCGTGCTTGATCGAGGCCCCGGCATTCCGGCTCACCTGATGGAAGCAGTGTTCCGCCCATTTTATCGAATTGAATCATCGCGTAATCGTTCCACCGGTGGAAGCGGCTTAGGTCTAGCCATTACCCGACAACTCGCCGAAACTCATGGCTGGCAAGTGGCTCTCAAATCGCGTATAGGCGGTGGCACCTGTATCTGGCTGCTGATTTCCTAGTTCCAGTTCCTAAATTTAGCTTTTACTCGAGTTGCTCAGCTCAGCAAGTTATTCAAGGCCCAGTTTTTTGTTTTCGTAGGGTTTGAATTTTGTCACCCATTAGCAATTTGCAAGTGGCTAGATAAGTTAACGTACTGCGTTAAAAGTAGCCCTATTTTGTACCTCATGATAAGATAGTAATTAATTACTATCTTATCATGAGGTACCCTTGAATACTCCTGTAAAGCATCTTCCTGCCGGCGAACGGCGTGCCGTGACTGTCGAGGCGGTGGTTGAATTGGCGGGTTCGCAAAACCCCAGCGAAATCACAACTGCGGCTATCGCCAAGCATATGAACCTAACCCAGGGCGCATTGTTTCGTCATTTTCCAACCAAGGATGCCATTTGGCAGGCAGTCATGGAGTGGGTGTCGGAACGCCTCCTGACGCGAATTGATTTTGCTGCGAAAGGTATTGAGTCGCCTCTGGCCGCGATGCAGGCCATGTTCATGAGTCATATCGAGTTCGTGGCCGAGCACCCAGGGGTTCCCCGAATGATGTTTGGCGAATTGCAACGTGCCGAGCAGACGGCACCCAAGCGCATAGTGCAAACCCTGATCCAGCGTTATGGAGAACGCCTGCACCGACTGATTGAGGAAGGCAAGGCCTGCGGCGAGCTGTCCGCCGAACTTGATACTGAAGCAGCGGCCACCCTGTTCATCGGCACGATCCAAGGCCTGGTCATGCAATCATTGTTGGCCGGCAACGTGGAGCGTATCCGCCACGATGCGCCACGGGTATTTGCGATTTATCGGCGTGGCATTGGGAGTGCACAATGAAACGCTTGCCTCTGCAAGGCCGTACCTTGGCGCTCCTGGCAGTCATCGTTCCGTTGCTTGTGCTCTTCATCTATGTCGCCCTGCGATCCGGCCCGCTGGCACCGGTTGCCGTAACGGTCGAGACGGTCGAGGCCAAGTCAATTACCCCAGCTCTATTCGGTATCGGCTCGGTCGAGGCGCGTTACACCTACAAAATAGGCCCCACGGTTGCCGGTCGCGTGCAACGGCTGGATGTGCATGTGGGTGATCGAGTGAAGGCCGGGCAAGTGCTCGGCGAGATGGATCCTGTTGATCTCGATGATCATGTCCGCTCACAGGAGTCGGCATTCAAGCGTGCTGAAGCGGCATTACGTGAGGCGAAGGCTCGGCAAGCCTATGCGCAAACCCAGGCGCACCGCTATCAACAATTGTTTGTTGTGCGCTCGACCAGCGAGGAAATCGTCACCACCAAGCAACAGGAATTGCAGGTCGCGGATGCTGTGCTTTCTGCTGCGCGTGAAGACGTCGCCCGTGCCCGGTCTGACCGGGAGGCATTGGTTACGCAGCGGGGTAACCTGCGCCTGATCGCTCCTGTTAATGGTGTGGTAGCAATGCGCGATGCCGATCCCGGCACGACCATCGTCACGGGCCAGACCGTGGTGGAAGTGATCGATCCCAAGAGCTTGTGGATCAACGTGCGCTTCGACCAGATCAGTGCCTCTGGGCTCGATGCCGGACTTCCGGCTCGCATTGTGCTGCGTTCGCGTAGCGGCCAAGCGTTGAACGGCCGGGTGCTGCGGGTAGAACCCAAGGCCGACGCAGTCACCGAGGAAATGCTTGCCAAGGTGATTTTCGATACTCAACTCGAGTCCTTACCGCCAGTGGGTGAGCTAGCCGAAGTCACGGTCGATTTACCGGCACTCCCCGCAGCCCCCGTCATTCCCAACGCAGCCCTCCACCGTGAGAATGACCAGATGGGTGTCTGGCAGGTTATGGATGGCGATCTGCGTTTTACGCAGGTCAAACTTGGGGCTTCTGATCTTGATGGCCGTGTGCAACTGCGTGAAGGACTCAAAAACGGCGACCAGGTTGTGGTATATAGCGAAAAGGCGCTGACCACGCGCAGCCGAATCCATGTGGTTGAGCACATTTTGGGGGAGTCACGATGATCAGCTTGGCGGGCCGCGATATTCTCCATTCTTGGGGTAAGTTCGTGTTCACCGGCGTCGGTCTGGGATTGTTGATCGGCGTGACGCTGAGTATGGCAGGCATTTATCGGGGCATGGTCGACGATGCACAGGTGATGCTGGACAATACAGGCGCGGATCTGTGGGTAGTGCAACAGGGCACTCAGGGGCCTTATGCCGAATCGTCCAGTCTGTACGACGATCTTTATCGCAGCCTGCTGAATATGCCGGGCGTAGAATACGCAGCCAATGTCACCTATCTGATTATGCAGGTAGGTCACGGCGAACAGGATGTTAGCACCATGGTGGTTGGCGTCGCGGCCGGCAAGCCGGGTACGCCGGGACAGCCCCGGTATCTCGTCGCCGGGCGACATATCACCCGTAGCCACTATGAAGCCATTGCCGACATTTCCAGCGGATTTCAGCTCGGTGAGCGCATCCGAATCCGCCGCAATTTTTACACGGTCGTCGGATTATCTAAACGCACGGTATCTTATAACGGTGACCCGATGGTCTTCATTCCGCTCAAAGACGCACAAGAAGCGCAATTTCTGAAAGACAACGATGCCCTGGTTCAGCAGCGTCGGCGCAATGCCGAGAACCCGGCCTTCAATCGTCCAGGCATTCCCGATCTGCTCGCTGTGGTGAACGCATCGCAAAGTTCCAACACCTATGTTAACGCGATACTTGTAAAGCTCAAACCCGGCACACTACCTGAGGATGCAGCCGAGCCGATTCGCCGCTGGAAGCACCTGCAGGTTTATACCCGTACCCAGATGGAATCGATTCTGGTAGACAAGGTAATCGCTAAATCGGCCAGACAGATCGCCTTGTTTCTGGTGATACTCGCCATAGTCAGCGCGGCCATTGTCGCTTTCATCATCTATACCTTGACCTTGGGAAAAATCCGGGAAATCGCGGTGCTTAAACTGATCGGCACCAGGAACCGCACCATTGCCGGCATGATCATGCAGCAGTCGCTTGCGCTTGGCGCTATCGGTTTTGTGGTGGGGAAAATCACCGCTACCTTTTGGGTGCCGATTTTTCCCAAGTATGTGCTGCTGGAGCCACTCGACTCCGTCGCAGGTTTTTTCGCTGTGCTGACAATCTGCGCACTGGCCAGCGTCGTCGCTATCCGTATGGCGCTCAAGGTCGATCCGGCCGAAGCCATAGGAGGCTAAGGTGAGCGGCAAAGGCATTCACATTGAAGGTTTAAAGAAACGCTACGGCGAGGGCGATACCGCTGTCCATGCCTTGAGGGGCGTGGACATGCAGGTTGCTCCGGGTGAGGTGGTAGGGCTTATCGGGCCATCCGGTTCAGGCAAGAGCACCCTGCTCAAGTGTCTGGGGGCGGTGATCGATCCTACTGCCGGCCGCATGGTTCTGGGTGATGAGGTGATCTTTGACAACGGCTGGAAAGTACGTGACTTGCGCGCCTTGCGGCGGGACAAGATCGGCTTCGTATTCCAGGCGCCCTACCTGATTCCGTTTCTCGATGTGACCGACAACGTTGCACTGCTGCCAATGTTGGCAGGTATTCCCAATGGCGAAGCGCGTGCGAAAGCACTGGAGCTCCTCATCGCGCTGGATGTACAACACCGCGCCCGCGCTATGCCATCGCAGCTTTCCGGCGGCGAACAGCAGCGCGTGGCTATCGCCCGTGGGCTGGTCAATCGCCCGCCTGTGATTCTTGCTGACGAGCCCACCGCACCGCTCGACAGTGAGCGGGCCATGGCCGTCATCCGAATTCTCAACGACATGGCACGCCAATTCGAGACCGCCATCATCGTTGTCACCCACGACGAAAAAATCATTCCCACCTTCAAACGTATCTACCACATCCGTGACGGCGTAACCCATGAGGAAGCTGGCGAAGGACGGGGATTTTATTGAACGAATAATCGATTCAAGGCACTTCTCATGAAAAACCAACATTTCTCTAAAAAAATTTTTGCAATAACGGCCGTCAGCGTACTTTCAGTTGGCATCTGCATACCGGCTCTTGCCGAAAATGCCACTGGGGTCAAGCCGCTGGAACTGCGCAAGATCATGCAAGAACTCGGCAAGGACATGCAGGTCATCACTAACGCCATTTCTCATGAAGATTGGACGCTGGTCGCCAAAATCGCACCATGGATCGCCGAGCATCCGCAACCGCCCCTCGGCGAGAAGATGCGTGTCCTGGCTTTCATCGGCACTGATGCGAGCAAGTTCGAGAGCCATGATGAAATAACACACCAGGCTGCGCGAGCGCTGGAACAAGTTGCCGCACGCAACGACGGACAAGGCGTGATCGCGGTCTTTGCAAACCTGCAAAACGGTTGTCTGGCCTGTCATCAGAGTTTTCGTAAACCGTTTGTGGAGCATTTTTATGGGCAGCGCTGAAGTGATGCACAGTCACGGCACTGATCGCGCGAAGACCGATCACACCCACGTTCTGGCATCCACGGCCTTGATTCTTGCCGGATTGCTGACGGGTTGTACCGTAGGGCCCGATTTCAAACCACCGGCTGCCCCCGATATGCCCGGCTATACAGCGGTGCCTTTGGGCACAATCGGCATCCGCACCCACGGCTTTGGGGGATGGCAGCACTTCAGGATCGGCGCGAACGTGAGCGCACAGTGGTGGCGTGATTTGGGTTCATCCAAGCTCAATGCGCTGATAGAGCAGGCTTTTCAGGCCAGCCCCACGCTGGTGTCTGCCCAGTCCACGTTACGGCAGGCGCAGGAAATCTATGCGGCACAGGAGGGGGCGATGACTTATCCTCAAGTCGATGCTGGTTTCAGCGCCCAGCCACAACGCTTTAATCCCATCGTTTTGGGGCAGGACGGCAAGGCTCGGGAATTCACTTTGTTTAACGCCGGTGTTAACGTACATTACCAACTCGACCTTGCAGGCGGCAACCGCCGCGCATTGGAAGCTTTAGCCGCCCGCGCCGAGTATCGCCACCACGAGTTGGAAGGTACACGATTGACCTTGGCTGGCAACATCGTTACCGCCGTTGTCACTCAAGCCAAGCTTGTGGCACAAATCCAGTCTACGGAGGCCATTCTTCGCGCCCAAGATGAACAATTGCACATTACCCAAGAGCGCGTGCGTCTCGGCCAGGGCGCACCGGATGAGATACTGGCACTGCAAACCCAAGTGGAGCAGGTTCGCGCCGGACTTCCTTTACTGCGCAAACAGTGCCAGCAGAACGAACATCTGTTGGCCACGCTCACTGGACGGGCGCCGGAAGATGGAAGTTTGCCCACCTTCACCCTGGAGGAATTCACCTTACCGTCCGCTTTGCCGCTGGTCGTGCCTTCCGAGTTGGTGCGCCGCCGCCCCGACATCCTGGGCGCAGAAGCGCTGTTACACGCAGCCAACGCGGAATACGGCAGCGCAATCGCCAGGCTGTATCCGCAACTTAATCTTAGCGGCAGTCTCGCTACGCAGACCTTGATTGCAGGCGCATTGTTCGGCCCCGGTTCGGCAATATGGAACGTCCTTGGACAACTTACCCAGCCACTCTTTAATCCCGCACTGCCCGCCGAAAAGCACGCGGCATTGGCCGCGTTTGATGCAGCAGCGGCAAATTACCAAAGCGTCGTGCTCGAATCCCTACGCAATGTGGCCGATGTCCTACGCGCACTGGAGAACGATGCCCAGGCATTGGCAGCACTGGCAGCCGCCGATGCTGCGGCTCAGGGCTCTTTGCAATCCGTGCAGAGGCAATATGCACTGGGTGCGGCCAGCTACGTTCAGCAACTTATCGCACAACAAGCGGCGCAACAGACCAGAATCAACTTGATCGCGGCTCAGGCGCAGCGCCTCGTCGATAGTGCGGCTCTGTACCAAGCTATGGGCGGAGGTATCAGTTAAGGCTATACATTTTTTACACTTATCGCTCTATCCACTAGACCGGATTATACCGTGTAAGACAAGCTTAAAAAGCCATTTAATTTACATAAGGTTGCTCTTAAAAATTAATTTACACGTTCAAACCGGTTCTTTGAGGTTCGCTGAATGACCGCTTTTCAAGGTTTAGATGACCGTCGTAAATCTGAGGTGAATGTCGTTTGTGGGTCGAAATTTGTCCTTCGCAATCCATCGGGCCAAGTGTCCGCTATATGGCCGTAAGCAGCCGGTCACGTTTTCATATGTCCGAGATACCCATAAAGAAAATGTCCCGTTAGATTCCTAACGGGGCATTTTTTAACCTCAAATCACCCTCAATAAATCAACACACTTTTAGAGTGGTTTGGAAATAAACGTGCCTTTCGTTTTTTCAGCAAAAGAACACCTAAAAACGACCTCTTTCGAACTTACTTTAACGCTTTTTTATTGAACAATAGACACCGTTCCGGAGCAGAACCAACGACTCGTTAATTGCAAGTAATGAGTCGATTAATCAAGCATAATTTTGGAGTTGTTTAAATGAATCAATTGAAAAGCCTATTCTTTACTGAGCGGAAAAAAGCTCTGTTAGCGTCTGCTGCTGTCTGTGCGTTCGCATTCGGACCCGAAGCAATGGCGGGTACTGGCGGTACCGAGTTCGACGACATCTATACCCTGTTGGTTGGCTGGACTCAAGGTACTTTGGGTAAAATCATTGCCCTGGGTATGTTTATGGTGGGTTTGTCTGCCGGTATCGTCAACCAATCTATCGTATCTGTAGTTATCGGTATTGGTGGTGCTCTGGCGCTGTACTACGGCCCAACCGTTATCAACGGTGTTGTTGCTGCCCTGATTTAACGCCAGAATTATCGCCCGTTGTCGAAAGCGGGCGATAGGCTCTTTTGTTAATGAGTGTTTAAAAAGGCCGCCCATCAAAAATGTGCGGCCTTTTTTTAAAGGATTTTTTAAAGACAAAATAATAATCAAAAGAGGCCGAAAAAGCGCGTCTTTCGACCCGACGTAAATAAAATCGTTTCTTTAAAATACAAGCCTGTTTTCTTAAATTCAGGAGATCATTTATGGGTGCATTTGTCTATGAAAAACAACTCAAACGACACACGTTAAGCGAACTCGTCCCGGTAGAATCCTTTGACGAGGAAACACATTTGTTCACCATGGCCGATGGAACTATCGGTTTTGGTTTTGTCGCCAAACCACTGCCGGGCGGTGACGAGTCGGTAACCCAGCGATTGAATGTCCTGTTCTCGTTCGATTACCCCAAAGAGAGCTTCATTCAAATCATGCTGATGGGGTCTCAAGATATTCGTCCGACACTGGACAATATTAAGCACATTCGCAACACTAAAGATGAAGCGCTGCAAGAGTCGCTGAATAATCGTCTAAAAATGCTGACAGAAGGATCAAGTCAAGCGATCAGTCTGCATGCTCAATCCTATGTTCGCGAGTACAAAGTCGTTTTCACCATAAAACTTCCTCTTGAGCAAAAAAACCAATTACCGAAACAACATGAAATTTCGGTTGCACGAGATCTTCGTTTGTCGTTTGAGCAAACATTGAAATCCGCTGGGTTTGTTCCGCAAACAATGGATGCGGAGCTTTATTTGCGCGTGGTTGGGCAAATACTGCATTGGAGCCCTTCAGCAAACTGGCGATGCCCAGCGAAATATTACGATGCCACATCACCAGTCAATGAGCAATTGAGCGAATATGACGACATGATACAGACCGATGCCAACTGTGTCTGGCTCGGTGATAAAAGATTGCGGATCCTGTCGCCAGGGCGACTACCAGGACAAATGAGCCTTCAAAATATGCGGCGCATGATTGGCGACCCATTAACCGGGGCCCGTGGAATTCACGGTAATTTTTTTATCAACCTGAATATCTTTATCCCGGATAACGCTGCCGAAAAACAAAAAGCCGACAAAGAGCGTAATGTCATCAATTACCAGGCGTTCGGGCCGATGTTGAAATTCAATCCGAAACTGATATTCAAAAAAGAAAGTACCGACCTATTGTTCAAGTCCATTAACGACGGTGACCGGATTCTCAAAATCAAGTTGTGTGTTGGATTGTTCACCGACTCACTGGATAAAAGCGAAACCCGGCTAACGGAAGCTCAAACCTATTTCAGCGAAATCGGCTGGAGCATGAAAGAAGACAAGTACATTACACTTCCCATGTTAGTGAATTCACTGCCACTTTGCGCCGACCTTAAAGCGGTACGGTTTCTGCAGCGTTACAAACGTTGCGGTTCCAAACACGCTGTCGAATTTCTGCCCATCATCGCTGACTGGAGTGGTACCGGCACACCGCAGTTGACGTTTATTTCTCGCGGCGGCCAGATCATGAACATGGATATTTTTGATTCCAACACAAACTACAATACGTGTATCGTAGCAGCGTCCGGATCCGGAAAATCGTTTTTGACCAACGATATTATTACCTCGTATATAAGCTCCGGCGCCAAATGCTGGGTGATTGATATTGGGCGTTCTTACGAGAAATTGACCGATGCCATTGGCGGCGACTTTGTTGAATTTGGTGAAAAGAGCCAGATTTGTCTGAATCCGTTTCAGATTATCAAAAATTACAATGAAGAAGCCGACATGCTGGTAGGTATCATTGTGTCCATGGCCGCTATGGAAGATAAGCTGTCCGATCTTCAGCATGCCAGGTTACGCTCAATTCTGAAAGAATTATGGGATGAGTACGGCGTCGGAATGACCGTTGACCGGGTTGCTGAAAAATTACTCCAAGACCAAGACCGCCGCGTTATTGATATGGGGCACCAGTTATTCGCATTTACCAGTACCGGCGAATACGGGCGGTTTTTTAATGGGGAAAACAACGTCAACTTCAATAATGCACTGACCTGTCTTGAGCTCGAAGAACTCAAGGGGCGCAGCCATTTATAGCAAGTCGTGCTGCTAATTCTGATTTACCAGATCCAGCAAGCCATGTATCTGGGTAATCGCGATCAGCGAAAAATCCTCATCATTGATGAGGCCTGGGATCTGCTTGCCAAAGGCAATATTGCTCGATTCATTGAAACCGGATATCGGCGCTTTCGGAAATATAACGGGGCCGCCATAACCATTACCCAGTCACTCAATGACCTGTACAGTTCGCCGTCTGGCGTGGCGATCGCTGAAAACTCGGCCAATCTCTACCTGCTATACCAAAAGCCGGAAACCATTGAGTCCATTAAGCGCCAGAACCGGTTAATGATCGGAGAGGGCGGTTTTACGTTTTTGAAATCAGTGCATACCGTGACCGGGCAATATTCTGAAATATTCTTCGTAACCAGTTATGGCGTGGGGATCGGTCGGCTGATAGTGGATAAATACACCAAGCTACTTTACTCAACCCATCCGGACGATATTAAAAAAATATCGGAGCGAACCCATCGCGGCATGACAACCGCCGAAGCGATCGAAGACATTCTTGTTTCAGATGACTAACCCATAAACGTTAATATCACCCATTGAGGCAATACCATGGCAGAAAAAACCGAACCCACTACACGAGCTACACAAGATGGCTATATCAGACGAAATTTCATCAGCGAATGCAGGGATAGTCGTATTGTCGTTGAGGCGTATTTTTCCCCAAACATACGACGTATTTACCGTCGGCATTTCGACGGGTTATCGCGTGCGGTGTATCTACTTCGTTTTTATTCGCGCACTTCTCGTATCAATGGTGTTGAAAATTCCCTAACCAAAGACATTAGGGAGTCGGAAATTACAAACATCCCACATTGCAGAAAGCGGCAGAGTCCTGGGAACGCCGAGCCCCAGCTCGGCTTCTTCACCTTCAATAGTCTGGCTACTTATCGCGCCAAGCTGGGGCTTGGCGTTCCCGGAACTTGTATCCTACTATAGAACATGATAAATGGTATTTTAGTTATTTCCTGTTCTCTTAGTGATCTGATGGACGAAGTGAATGAAAGCCTGCGGAAAAAAATCACGGTTGCCGAACACATTCTTGTCAATAACAACATTAAGGTAACGACATCGCAATTTGAGAAGCTCAATGTGACCATTATTGACCCATTAGCCCATCGGTTTCTGCAAACCATCAAAATGGCTCAAGATCTCGATGAAAAACTTAGCTCTCTTTGGCTTGCGTGCGTACTTGACGACGAGCAGCGCATGAAAGCCATGACGGAAATCGAAAACGAATTGCGGGGCATCCAGGGCAAATCCCGGACTATTAGCTTGGGACTAAGGGATCGCATGCGTTTGCAACGATCAACCAATGAACAAGCAATAGAAGCCGATGACAATCTGATAGCAGCGGCAGCTACTGATGAAGGGGAGTCGGACGAAGAAATAGCAGAAACAAATAAAATAATCGAGGAAACGGCTTCGACAAGAAAACCCAAAAAAACGAGTAAAGAGGTCAAAGATCAAGGCGAGGTCGAGGTCGAAGAATCAAGCACATCCGAACTTAAAGAAAAAGAAGACGCGACTGCATGATCAAAGCGCTCACCCTTTGCTTATTGCTCACCTTGTTAAGTGGCGGCTTGGTAAACGCCGGTGAAGCAAATAAGGAAGCAAATGGGGATGGATCGCCGTTGTTTTACGGTGTCTCAGACGGACGCGAGCAGTCGGCGTCCGTTCTGAATAAGTCACCTTTTTACGAAGATAAGGAGAGAGGCTGGTTCTGGTATGAAGATCCCGTTTTTGATGAGGAACCTACTGAAGCAGCTGCTTCGCCACCACCTGTCCTGGAAAAGAAAACCGAACCGGAACAACCGGCAAAGCCACAGGGGGCAAAACCGTTATCGGCAGAGTGGTTTCGTAAAAACATGGAAAAGTATCGTGATAAAGCTATTGATGAGCCCACCCAACAGAACGTGTCGGCTTACATGTACCTGCAACGGGTGATGCTGGATAAGGCTGAGAAGTTTAGCGAGATTTCGCAGCGAGTGGTGATGAGCGATCCCGTGCTTGACGAAAATTCAAGGCGCCCCATCGCAACCTTCGGCGCCTTTGTCATGGACGATAGGGCGACCAAGGGAACTGAAAAAGCGGCTAAAAAACTCGCCGAGAACGCGGGGCTTTGGTTTTTTTATGCCAGTACCTGTGAGTTCTGTATAAAGGAAGTCGGTGTTCTAAAAGGCTTGATGAATGCCTACGGCTTCAAGGTTTTGCCTATTGCCCTGGATGGGCTGCCCTTGCCTGGCGGTGAATTCCCTGATTTCACGATTGATCGTGGTCAAGCAAAGAAGTTAGGTGTTGAAACGACACCCGCCCTGTTTTTAGTTAAACCAGGACAGAACGGCGACGCCATTCAACTTGGACAGGGTTTGTTATCGGGTGACGAGATCATCAAGCGTGCCATTACATTGGCTCACCAAAATGGCTGGCTGAATAGCGACGAGTACCGAGACCCTCCAAAACATTGACGAGAAAGTAATGGATAAGCCAAACGAACTGGTCAAAACCATTCGCAATAATCTAAGAAAACAATTTTGAGATTTTAAACTCTATGGAAATCAAAAAAAATGTATCAGATTCGAGTACTCAAAGTCCGATATTGCGAGCAGTATTCTAATGGGAATCCAATATGGACAAGGATACTTCCTGTCAAGAAATCAAGCGTCGCAAAAAGCTGTTAAAACCAGACAAGAAAAGCCTGGCAGGGATTTTTATGAGCGACGCTTCGACGGCTTCCGAGATTTAATGTGGATCTGAACCATGCGTAATCACTCTTTGCTGTTTTTGACCTGTTTGCTGCTTTTTATTGCAGGCCCCGCAAAGGCCGGTTTGAATGATGAATTGAAAGGCATGTTTGACGACATGATTAACGTCACTCCAGGTGGATCCTATGACACACAGCGGCGTGGAGTGATTACTGGCGGGAGTATTGTTAGTCGCAATAAAGTCGTAAATCCCAACCTGATTTCATTTGTACCGCCTGGCGTAAAGGCGGGTTGCGGAGGGATTGATTTATTTGGGGGATCGTTCTCATATATTAACGGTGCGCAATTTACTCAGCTTATGCGTAGCGTTGCGCAAGCCGCAGTGGGTTATGCCTTTCAGCTTGCCATTGAAGGTATGTGTCCAACCTGCGCCCAGGTCATGACTAAGTTACAAAAAGACATAGAGTTTATTAACTCGTTAATGAAGAATTCGTGTGAAGCCGGAAAGCTCATTGTAGATAACACGCTACGACCTGGCCTGGATTCGATCAATGAAACATTCAAAAGCAATTTGTCAACGAAACTATCCACCGACACCGGTTTCGTATCGGATTGGTTTCAGGCAAAGGAAGACAAAAGTTCCTCGCCCGATAAAAAGGCAATTGATGCAGGAAGAGCCGATCTGTTCACGGGTAACGTTGTGTACAAATCACTGAATAATGCGAACGCTACGACCTGGTTTCAGCATGGTGACGAGCAGCTTAAAGGCGTGCTAATGAGTTTGACCGGAACCTATATCGCCGCAACGAAAGTGGATAATAGTGGTATCGAATATAACTTTAAGCCCAGCAAAATCGAGCCCAGGGATTTCATTGAAGGCGGAATGCTTACAATTTACAAATGCGAATCAGGCGAATGCTTGCTACCGGGTGATAGCACAGAAACAATACAAGTAACTGGAATGAGAGAGCGCGTAAAAAAAATGGTTCTTGGCAGCGGTACTTGTGTAGGTTGCACGGGCGGCATTCTGAGAAAAATGCAAGAACGCGCCGGCGGGGCTGTGTTCAGTCCAGAAGAAAAACAATTTATTGAAGCAACATCTCCGGGCGCTTACGGTCTTTTAACAAAATTAGCGCACGAACCCGGCGCTGCCTACGTCATTGCTGAGCAATTAACTAACGTTCTTGCGATAGAGCTTACCAATAAGCTTGTCGACGAAATGTATGACACGGTAAGAAATTCAATTGAGAGCAGTGGGAAAGAAATGGACACCAAGATGCTGGCGACGATGCGAGATAGAAGAGAAAAAATCAATGAAGAGCGCCGGGTTGTTGGACAAACGATTGCTGGCGTTTCGATTGTGCTTAGTTCGTATTCGGACATAGAAAAAGACTTGCGAAATAACGCATTCCATAAAACCCAGTAGTTAAGAATAGTGTATGGCCTACGAAATTATAAGCATCGGTGATGGCGAAATGCTCTATAACGCCTTCCAGGGGGTGGCGATGATATTTGGAAATAATAGTCTAAACAAACTTATCAGCGCCGGATTTGCGCTGGGGATACTGCTGATTTCGCTCCGTTACCTGACCGATCAGGAATTCCCTTTGCGATATGCTTTGGTGGGGCTGATCCTGTATTTGGTGATGTTCACTCCAAAAGATACGGTCACTATTGAAGATATTTACTCAGGACAGGTCAGGGTCGTTGCTAATGTCCCCATAGGCGTGGCAATTCCGATGTCGGTCATATCGACAATGGGCGTCAAAATGACAGAGATGTTTGAGACCGCGTTCTCGACACCGGCAGAAGCCAATATGTTGCAACACGGTTATCTGGATTCGCTCAACACGCTGATCAAACTACGCAATATAGGGACGGGGACAGCAGGGTCGAACAATGGATTGAGTGGTGACCTCTCCAAAACCATCAACGCGTACATTGAAAACTGTGTAATGTTCGATCTGGAAATCGCAACAGGAAATCACGAGGTATCCCGAGAATCTTTGCAAAAATCCCCCGATTTGTGGGACGCCATGAGAACGACGTTTATTAACCGCGACATTATGGTGTATTTGCCAAACGCTCCCGCTGGCGAACAAAAATCATGCGAAAATGCTTATAAAGCGGTTAACGAGTATATGGCAGGCGGAGATTTTAAGGCTCAGTGGGCTAAATACATGCAAGGCGTGTTAGATATTCACGATCCAGCGGTCTCGCCGGAGGATAGAATAGATGTTGCAGCACAGGCACTAAGTTTAGCGGGTATAGATGCGCAGACCTATATGCGCAACGCACTCATGGCCTCTTATTTAAAGGATGGCCCAGCGGCTTTCATCAAGCGGACAGGACAGGAGCAATTAAATCTGCAATGGGCCGGTGAACAGAGCATGTTCAACCAAATTGAACGACCGCTAATGGCCTTTGTTGAGATGTTTACCGTCGCTACATCACCCATCGTCGCATTTTTGTCCACACTCGGACCTGCCGGTATGACCATGATCGTGCGCTATATCCAAATGATGATTTGGATAGCGTTATGGGGGCCGGTTATGGCGGTGTGTAATCTTTACATCACCATAGTGACATCCCGTGCAATGGATGCGATGGCTACTCAAGCCGCTGACAATGGATCAGCGCTGTCTTCGATGGTAATGCATGACAAGCTCTATCAGACGCTGGAAATCTGGTTGTCCGCAGGTGGCATGTTGGCATCAAGCGTACCGGCCTTATCACTGATGCTGGTGTACGGCGGCTCGGTTGCTGCGACCAACCTCTCTGGCAAAATGACATCGGGGGCATCCAGCAGCGTGAATCCCGGCAGACTTGCCCCTGATCCTGTTTCTATAGAGTCGTCAATGAAATTGGGTTCGATGTCTGAATATTCGGCCAACACCGGCGCCAAAAAATCAGGCATGGCCGATACCCTATTTTCGGCCTCTTCGACGTTTGGTCGTGCTTCGCAAAGCGCGACGGACTCTCTGCACAGTGCAAGCGCAACCGCTTCGCAGGCGCTCAACAGCATGACACAGTCAACTAACCGATCTGGCTCGATGAGCAGTGATTCAAATTCCGTGATGAGTTCACTGACAAACTCAACATCCGAATCCGACAACTGGGCGGCGTCAACGGGTAGAACCATAGGCGACAGGGTTGGGACTACACAAAGTGAAAAAGAAGCGGTGTCGGCGGCGGTCAGTGGATCTTTGGCGGCGGGGCTTTCCACAGGGAAGGGCATTAATCCTGCCACTCTGGGCGCCAGTGCCCAGGCTCAATTGCAGTCTACAACCGGTATGGATGCGGCCAAATCCAAAGAAATATCAGATCAAGTGCAGGACACTTGGAGCAAAGGCTATGCCGGTAGTTCTCAAGTCGCAAAAATGCAACAAAGCGCTCAGCAACATTCAGATCAAACATTTTTTGGCTCAGAGGAAATGAAGGCGAAAGGCGAGCAATACCTCAGCCAGTTGCAAGCCGTAGATCAAGCCAGTGAAAAATTTACTCAAACTGCATCGATGCAGGATTCGGCAGGAAAATCACTGTCGCTTCCTTATCAGGATTTGGCAACAAGGCTTAATAAATCCGGTGCACTCCCCTATATTAACAGTGCAAATAATAAGCTGGAAAGCAATATGAGTGATAAAGATAAAGCCCATCTCTCTGAAAACGCGCAATACGAAATTAACCGGTCGAGCGCGAGCGGTCTCGTTGGTGGAGATCGTGATGCGCTGGCGGGATTCTTGAAGCTTAATCAGCAGGATCCTGTAAAAGCCGCCGAAATACTTAACTCGGCAATAATGCCTACCTCCAGTGGATCAGGCGTTAATATCAGCCCCACGGAATTCAAAAAAGACAGCCAATCCGTTGATGGTATTGTCAGTAATGAAACCGCTGCCGGCTTTAGATCAAAAGCCAAAGGCGAAGATGGCGACCATGATACTGGTGGTGGCGTTGAAGGCGGTAATGGACGCGGGTCTCCAATCAAACAGTCTGTGCCGCAAATGGCTACTCATCAAGAGCACAGCCAAAAACCATCCGCAGATCATGGCGCTCCAAAATCGTCACAAGCGACAGGCGGTAAACCGGTCACGCCCGCATCAACAGCCGGTTCACAGCGTTCTAAAGTGGATGCCGCTCTCAAAAACGCCAATCTTGGCAATACGGATAAATTTAGAAGCCACATTGAGTCTGGTGGAAAACTAGATGGCAACAAAGATATGTCGGGCATGATGGGTAGCGCAATGAAAAACGAAGGTCATCTCGCTTACGACAACGTCGCTAAGCCCGCAATCAGTGCCGCAACCACGGCAGCCAATTTTGCAACCAGTACTGCAAGATCAGCGTTAATCGCCTCCGACAAAGCGTTTAAACCCATAGATGATGCTATAAAAAACACTTTTGGCGGCGGTGATAAACAGCCCAAGCAGCCAAGTAATCCGTCTGACAACGATCTCCCTCCAACCCCAAAAAAATAACTCATTAAGGTAACAGCGTGCTAAAGTCAAAAAACAAAAAAAGATACATAAGCTAAACAGCCAATTCCAGACTCAAGCCAACGAACTTGGGCAAAAATTCAATGCGCAACTTCGTCAAGCTAAAAAGGAGTTGAGTTGAAGGAATTTCAAAACAAAAGCATCAATTGCCAGAATAATGTTTTTGGCGAAAACTTAAACATTACAAAATGGTAATGTTTTGGAAGGCTTCCTGCAATGTGATCGAGGTTATCCTATTTCTGAAATCAGGCATTTCTGTCTGATATGAAAGAGGATTGAAAATGAGCAATAAACACAACAAATTTATGATGCCCCTATTGGCAACGGTTATCATGGTTAGTACGGCTGTTAACGTGGCGCAAGCAAGTGATTCGAAGGAAAAGGATGCAAAAGAGCTGCAGCTGTTTAGCCAAGCCAAAATTTCTTTATCCGAAGCGATCAAAGCAGCCGAACAAAAAGTCGGCGGCAAGGCCATGGAAGCCGAAATCGATGATGAAGCCAGCAGCGTTCAATTCGAGATAGAGGTTGTTAAAGAAGGTAAGGTGCATAACGTTCTGGTCGATGGCAATACCGGTAAGGTGCTTAAGGTTTCGCTAAGCGATGAGTCTAACGAAGATGCTGAAAACGAGAAACAGTAAGCTATTAATGCCGGAGTAACGCCCCGGCATTTTTTTTGAGGCTATGAAAATATTAATGATTGAAGATGATTCTGAGACTAGAAATTATGTCTCGGCAGGTTTGAAAGAGGCCGGCCATACGGTCGATTTGGTTAAGGATGGCTACGAAGGCCTACTCATTGCCAAAGAAGGCAATTATGACCTTCTTATTGTCGACCGTATGTTGCCCCACCTTGACGGATTGACCGTGGTAAAAACCCTGCGAAGTACGCAGTGTAATGTGCCGGTACTGTTCCTGACCACAATGTGTGGCATTGATGACCGCGTTGAAGGTTTGAATGCAGGCGCGGACGACTATCTGGTCAAGCCGTTCGCTTTCAGCGAGCTTGCCGCACGGGTTAACGCCTTGCTGCGCAGACCACGGGAAACGGCTGAACTGAAAGTCTTACAAGTCCGGGATCTTGAGATCGATCTGTTGAAAAGACTGGTTAGGCGCGATAGGCAAGTTATTGATCTTCAGCCAACAGAGTTTCGTCTGCTTGAGTATCTTGTTCGTCATGCCGGACAGGTGGTAACGCGCACCATGCTGCTGGAAAATGTCTGGGATTTTCATTTTGACCCCAAAACCAATATTGTCGAAACCCACATCAGCCGCCTGCGCGGCAAGCTGAATGCCGGGAACAAGTCTGATCTTATCCATACAGTTCGTGGCGCAGGATATATCATCCATGAAACTACCTAGTATTGCCAATACCACCAGTTTTAAACTGTCAGCCTTATATTTGGGCCTATTTTTGCTTTCTTTTCTGGCCATTGGCATAACGGTTTATTTGTTGACTTACCATACACTGGAGCAACAACTTAAAAATACAATCGAGACAGAAACCATTCTGCTAAAAGCGGAATATGATTCTAGTGGGCTAGCTGAATTAAAAAAGGAGATTGGGGAAGCAGGCGTTTCGGTATCGCACACCCTTCGGGAATATGGCGTTGTAAACCAGCAGGGCGAGTTGATAGCTGGAAATCTCAGGTATTTTAAACCGTTAGCGGGATGGCAAATTATCAGACGTGGGACTAAGTCCATTAGCTATGACGAAGAAACCCAAAACCTCTATGTTCGGGTTATCGCATTACCTAATGCCATGTGGCTGGCTGTTGGTCAGGACGGCGACTACATTCAAGAGGCGGGCGAGGCGATTGTTCAGGCTTTTATTTGGGGCTTGGTATTGGTTATTTTTCTGGGCGCGGGCGGCGGTTTATATCTCAGCCATGCATTCCTGAGAAAAATCCAGCGCATTACCCAATCAACGCAGGCCATTATTGCTGGTGATCTGAAACACCGACTGCCGGTTTCAAAAAACCGCGATGAACTGGACAAACTCGCAGTATTGCTAAACCTGATGCTGGATAAAATCGGGGCATTGATTGACAACGTTCAGCAAGTCTCCAATGACATTGCCCACGATTTACGCACGCCGATCAGCCATTTGCAATTCAGGCTTGAGGATGCTGTAAAAAGGGATCTTTCGGCAGAGCAGTACAAAGAACGAATCGCCTTCGCTATTGAAGAAGTCGATGGAATTCTCAATACGTTCTCCGCCCTGCTAAGAATTTCGCAGATTGAATCCGGCTCCCGCCGTAGTGGTTTCAAGACCGTCAATCTCAGCGAGATCGTTGTTTCCGTCACCGATGCGCTGTATCCAGTAGCGGAGGAACAGGGAAAAACCATCAGCGTAGATATTGACCCGGACGCAACACTGACCGGTGATAAAGAACTGCTAACGCAACTGGTTTTCAACCTGCTGGAGAATGCCATCACTCATACGCCAGGAAACACACAGATCAAGGTCAGCCTGAGATCGTCAGGCGCTCAAGCTGAATTTATGATTGCCGATAGCGGCCCGGGGATTGCCGAAGCGCATCGTGAGAAAGTATTTCAACGCTTTTATCGGCTGGAACAAAGTCGCACAACGCCAGGCAACGGTCTCGGTTTCAGTATCGTTGCAGCCATTGTCGATCTTCATGGCGGCGCCATAGCGCTATCGGATAACAATCCAGGCCTTAAAGTTGTCATCCATTTCTGTAACAATCAGATTATGGCTCAATGAAAATCAGCAGAAACAAATTCTTCCCGGTAATATTGTTTTGTTTACAGTCTGGTTGTTCCCAGTACCAATCAAAACCACTGACGGAACAAGCCATGGAGCTGCAACTTGAAACACCCACAGCGTATCAGCTAAGCATTCAAGCCGCACAGATTAAGCATCCTTTACTCAAACCCATACCGTTTAATATCCAGGATGGTCTGTCGCCGGATGAAGCGGCTATTTTGGCGGTATTGCGCAATCCGGAATTACGTGCGGTAAGAGATCAACATGGCATTGCCAACGCACAACTTTTGCAGGCAGGCTTATTGCCTGACCCTCAAGTCTCCTACAGTCTTTCCGCGCCTTCTGGGGGCACTAACTTGGGCTCAAACAATGCCTTCGGCATCGGTCTGAGCTGGCAGGCGACTGCCTTGATTTGGCGGGAAAACAAAATAACGGCCGCCGAAAAACAGCAACAGGGCGTCGATCTGCAAATTGCTTGGCAGGAATGGCAAATAGCTCAGGCAGCAAAATTGGCCGTTTATCAATTAATCATTTACAGCAAACAACAGGGGTTACTAACCGAAATGGCGCAGCGTTTGGAAGATAATCGTGCGCGACTGCAACAGGCCGCTGACGAGGGTTTGGTCACGGAGTTTGAGCGGGTTGCCGCCGTGTCGGCCAAAAATCTGGTCGATATTCGTTTACTCGCACTTAAACTGCAAAAAAAACAGCAGCAACAACGTCTGAACCGTGCCATGGGACTCAAGCCTCATGAAGCAGTCAGGCTGCAACAGGATATAGAGCTACTAACCGAACTGAACACTCCGGCTTATGATACTTTAATACATGACGTAGAAAACTTGCGGCTGGATTTGATGGCCTTGAAACGAGGCTATGAGAGCCAGGAAGAGCGCGTGCATATCGCAGTATTGCAGCAGTTTCCGCAAATCAGTATTGGCTTTAATCATGGCCGGGATAACAGCAATCTATATACCATGGGCTTTGGCGTCTCGATGACAGTGCCCATATTCGATCGTAATCAGGGTCAAATCGCGCTTGATCGGGCCACACGTCAACAACTGTTCGATCAATATACCAGTCGGCTGTTTCAAGCCAGAGCCGATATTGCCGAATTGTTGGTCACTATCGCATCGATAAACAAGCAAATTCAATCCGTTCGTCATGCCATTCCCGATTTGGCCAATCTGGTTAACGCCTATCAGTCAGGTATCGAAAACGGCCAGGTTGACGTATTTAATTATTATGTGGCCTGGAACAGTCTGACGGATAAGAAAATTGACCTGCTAACCTTGGAATTGCAGTTAGTGCAGGCGGGGATTGCTTTGGAGGTAGCGAGTGGACTTTATCATGTGACCCCTGATTTTCATGGAAAATAATTATGAAGTTCTATTCTAAAATCACCGTCATCATTGTTTTATTACTGACTCTTGTTATCGGTAGTGCGGTGCTTTATTGGTTGGCAAAGCCGCACGATTTAACCGGATCGGACGCGTCGGCTTCCGAACCGGAGCCGGTTGCCCAGGTTGAAACGGTCAAACTAGAAAAAGGAGAAATCAAAGAAACTTTTACCGCCTATGGCGTGGTTTTGCCTTTACCGGACAAGTTGAAGACGGTTAGCGTGCCCTATACCAGTCAGGTCGATAAAATGCAGGTCAATCAAGGCCAGATTGTTCAGCAAGGCGATCTGTTACTGACCTTAAAGCCGGGCGCGAGCGCTATGTTGCAACTGGAGCAGGCGCAAAGAGAACTGGCGGCGGCATCACGCGAAAATCAACTGTTGCAAGAACGCATACGCCTGAAATTGGCGACTAAACAGGATTTGGTAGGCTCTCGATTGCGTGTCGAACAGGCTAAGGTCATGCTCAAAAATTTGGTTGACCAAGGCATAGGTAAAGAACAGCATATTAGGGCAGAAAACGCCGGTATTATCTATCTGGTTAATGTGCAACAAGGACAAATCGTTTCTGCCGGTATGCCGTTGCTACAGCTCGTTGACCAGAACCAGTGGATGGTGCGCCTGGGTATCGAACCGGAAGATTATGATCATCTGCAAGTCGATCAACAGGTATTGATTACGCCGGTCAATACGCCCGTTTCAGAACCGGTTAAGGGCCGTATTGAAATTATCACCCATCAAATTGATCCAACCACCCGCTTGCTCAATGTCTTTGTCAGGCCAGCGTTAAATCAGACTTTGTTAATCAATGACTTTGTTGAAGGTCGGATTATTATCTCCTTGGTTAATACCTTACTGGTTCCCCGGCAGGCGGTTTTGCCCGATGATGGCGGCTACAGTCTGTTTACGGTTGAAAACGGTCATGCCGTTAAGCATCAAGTACAACTAGGTCTGGAAAATGACACACAGGTTGAAGTGATAGCGACGGATTTAAAGGAACAGGACGACGCAGTCGTATTAGGCAACTACGAACTGGAATCTGGCATGGCGGTGTCCGTGGCACCGAGCACCCAACTCGACAAAGGAGTATCACCATGACGGAATGGGCCCATTTACACCGTCGCTCTATTCTATTTGCACTCAGTCTATTCGCCATCGCCGGATTCTTTGTCATTGGTAGTACGCCGGTCAGTTTGTTTCCTCAGGTGACCTTCCCAAGAGTGGTCATCAATCTCGACGCCGGCGACATGCCTGCTGAGCGCATGGCTGTTCAGGTCACCTGGCCGGTAGAAGAGGCTGTACGCGCCGTGCCGGGGGTGCTGATTGTCCGTTCTGCGACCAGTCGCGGCAGCGCCAATATTTCCATTAATTTTAACTGGGGCGTGGATATGGTTTCCGCCATGCTGCAGGTTGAATCCGCCATTAATCAAATTCGTTCAACGCTGCCTGCAACCTTGTCATTTGGCGTCAGACGCATGGATCCGACGATATTTCCCGTGCTAGGTTACAGTCTGTCATCCGCCAAGCATAGTCTGGTCGATCTTCGGGATATGGCGCTCTATCAAATCAGACCGATCTTGTCGGCCATTCCCGGTGTGTCAAAAGTGGATGTACTGGGCGGTGCAATTGCGGAATACCAGGTACTCGTCGATCCGGCGCGAATCAATGCCTTAGGTTTAAGTCTGGATGATATTGCCAAAGCCTTATCGACAGCCAATATTATCCAGGCGGTAGGCCGACTGGAGCAAAACTATAAGCTTTATTTGATACTAGCCAATACCCAGTTGCAGAGTTCGGAACAGATCGCGCAGACTATTTTACGGAGTGGTCAAAATGGCCTGGTCTTTCTTGAAGATGTCGCACAAGTGGTTAAAACGACCGCGCCGCAATGGCAAAGGATCACCGCCGAAGGTCGCGATGCCGTCCTGTTTCAAATTAATCAACAACCCGGCAGCAGCACGGTTGAAATTGCCCGCAACGCACAATCCCAACTGGAACTCATCAAACAGAAGCTCCCGGCTGATATCAAAATCGCCAAATGGTACGACCAAAGCGATTTGATTGTAGCCTCTGCTCTAAGTGTAAGAGAAGCCTTATTAATTGGCCTGGGCTTGGCCATTGTTACCCTGCTGGTGTTTCTACGTAATATCAAAGTCACCTTGATTGCTGCCATTACCGTGCCCATGGCTTTATCCACGACCGTATTAATACTGTATTTACTGGGACTTGGCTTTAATATTATGACCCTGGGCGGCATGGCCGCCGCCGTGGCGTTGATTATCGATGACGCGATTGTCATGATTGAGCATATTATTCGCCGCATGCGTGAAGCTTCAGGGACGTATCTGGAACGGATTCATCTGGCAGCCAACGAATTCAGTAAACCGTTGGCAGGATCATCAGCATCGACGATTATTATTTTTGCGCCTTTAGCATTTTTATCCGGCGTCAGCGGCAGTTTCTTTAAAGCCTTGTCTATCACTATGGCTTCAGCACTGTTTATCTCTTTTGTAGTGGCTTGGTTAGCCGTGCCCTTGCTGGCCTCTCATACCCTGACGCAAAAAGATACCGAACAGGAAGAAAACGGTCCGGTGACACGCTGGTTTCATCAACGCTATCAAAGCCTGCTGCAGCATATGTTGCCTAAGCCGTGGTTCATAGTGGCCGCACTGCTTCCTCTCCTAGCTACCGGTTTCTTTGGTTGGCAACAGACCGGCTCAGGATTTATGCCGTCGATGGATGAAGGTGGCTTTATTCTCGATTATCGGGCCGCACCAGGTACTTCGGTATCGGAAACGGACCGCTTGTTAAGACAAGTTGAAAAGATTCTGCATAACACACCTGAGGTGGAAACTTATTCGCGCCGCACCGGTAACAGTTTGGGAGGCTTCCTGACCGAAGCCAATGAAGGCGACTTTTTTGTGCGCTTAAAGCCATTACCCCGGCGCAGTCTGGATGAGGTGATGGATAGCGTTCGAGAACAGATTGGCATTCAAGTCCCGGGACTGAGCATTGAACTCGCCAAACTGATGGAAGATATCATCGGCGATTTAACGGCGGTTCCACAACCGATAGAAATCAAACTGTATTCTAATGATGGGCAGTTATTAAAAGAACTGGCGACGAAAGTCGCCCTGGCACTGGAAAAAATACCGGGCGTCGTTGACATTAACAATGGCGTCATTCCCTCCGGCGATGCGTTAAATATCCGTGTATTGCGTGATAAAGCCGCACTGGAAGGACTCAGTCCGGATGCCGTAACACAGACGCTTAATAATTATCTGAAGGGCACCATTACCACGCAATTGCAGGAAGGCCCCAAAATGGTCAATCTGCGCATCTGGATCCCTCGTGCCGAGCGCTCAACGATTCGGGCATTAGACAATCTGCGTATGCGCTCGCCAGACGGCCATTGGGTGCCGCTTAAACGGATTGCGAAAAACACCACGGAAACTGGGCAGGTACAAATCAAGCGGGACAACTTAAAACGCATGGTGGCAGTCACTGCCCGTATCAGCGGACGGGACATGGGATCTACCGTTGCCGACGTCATTAAAACGCTTGATCAACCCAGCATGTTGCCGCATGACGTTTATTATGTTCTGGGCGGGTTATATGAACAGCAACGCATCGCATTTCATGACTTGATTATCGTGTTTATCGCGGCGGTGGCGCTGGTTTTTGTCTTGTTACTGTATTTGTATGAACATTTTCATGTAGCGCTGTCGATGATGCTGACCACCTTGTCGGCGGTAGCGGCCGTGTTTGTCGGCTTATGGCTGACCAATACCGAGCTAAACATCACCGCGATGATGGGTATGACCATGGTGATCGGCATCGTCACCGAGGTCAGTATCTTTTATTATTCCGAATACCAAAGCCTGCCTGTGTCAGAGGTGGGCATTCAACGCATGATTACTGCCGGTAACAACCGCATGCGCCCGATTGCCATGACCACTGTGGCCGCAATTCTTGCGCTTATGCCATTGGCTTTGGGCATCGGCGCTGGTTCTGAAATGCTGCAACCGTTGGCCATTGCCATTATTTCCGGCTTGGTTGTCCAGATGCCGCTGGTGCTGATTTTATTACCGGCATTGCTCAAAATATTTTTAACGATCAAAGGAGAGTCTGCTTTCTCTAAATAACTGTAAAAACAATTTGTCGGGTTACGCTATCGCTAACTCGACAAAAGGGTTCAACACCCATTAAACAACAGGAAAAAATCATGTACAAAAAACTATTAATCACAACTTTCGTCAGTTTAACCTTCTCTGCCGCCGTTTATGCCGAGGAAACCCGCGAGATAACGTTTGAAAAACTTCCAGGGGTTGTCCAGGCGTCGGCACTGAAGCATCTGGTTCGTAGCAGCATCACCAAAATCGAAGCCATCCAGGATGAAGGGATTACTAAATACGAAATTGAAAGTAAAAATGACGGTATCAGTAAAGATATCACTTTTGCCGCCAATGGCCTAGTGATGGAAATTGAACAGGGTATGCAGTTTGCGCAATTACCACTTGCCGCACAAAACGCGATTAAAAAAGATTACCCTAAAATCAAAATAACCGAGGTTGAAAGCGTACAGGAATTCTATTTTGACGTGGATGGTAATAATGTGGATGGTAAATCTGTCGAAGTTAAAGTCTTGGCATCGGGCGATATTAAAGATGACGATGCAACCGATAAAAAGGACTGAGACTCAATCATCATTGCCTCGCTAACATGCTGAAAAATCCGGTAACACTTATTCTACGAACCATCTGGCTAGACCCGGTTATCAGTTTGCTGATCGTGATAGGTATCGTGATTGGCACTTGGAGCCTGCTACGCGATTCGTTATGACTGGCATTAAGTGCCGTCCCGGCACATATCGAGGTCATCGTAGTGGAAACCTATCTGCGCCAATGTCCTGGCGTCACGGATTTCACGATCTGCATATCTGGGGCATGAGTACAACCGAGGGTGTCTTGACCGTCCATTTGGTAATGCCCGAAGGATACCCCGGTGACGCTTTCATGGACGACATCATGCGGACGTTGTAAGAGCGCTTTTCCATCCAGCACAGCACGTTGCAAATGGAGTAAGGAACGACCAGCCATGCCTGTACGCTAAACTCAAACACCGCGGATTCGCACAATCACGGAGATCGGTGATGCGTTCATACAAACCATCTCATAAGTGATTTTCAATGCCGATGCTGGTGATGAGCGTCTGGAAAATGAGGATGGAAATGAGTCATTGGTATGTGCCGATGCAGGTGTCGGTGCTTCGTACTAAGCTCGACGGGAATATCATGCTCATGCTGGTGATGTTCGTCGTGGGTGTGCTCATGATCGTGTTCCAGAGTCTTATGTGCATGGGAATGGTGATGCTGCTCAGTCAAGTGCAGCCAGATACCCAACCCCATCAACGTTCCAGCGACAACCAGTGTCAGCGTCAACGGTTCGCCCATTGCCAACGCCAGTATCGCACCGATGAACGGAGCGACAGAGAAGTAAGCTCCAGTACGAGCCGTTCCAAGGTGACGCAAGCCAACAACGAATAGAACCAGACTCACGCCATAGGCTAGAAACCCGACGACCAACGCCCCAGCGAGATTCAACAATGGCGGAACAGTTGTGCCTACAATGAAGGCCAAGGCTAAATTGATTGAACCGGCGACCAGTCCTTTCACCGAGGCAATCCAAGTCGCATCATATAGCGACACCTTACGGGTCAGGTTGTTATCGATAGCCCACATGAAACAAGCTCCAACGACGGCCAGAGACGGCCAAACACTGGTAAAAACCGCTTCATCCGGCCAACTTAAGACAGCGACCCCGGCCACAATGGCGATCATGCCTAATGCAATCCGCCAGTCGAAGTTTTCCTTGAAGGCGAACCACGCCAACAGTGCAGTGAATACCCCTTCGGCATTCAGCAGTAGAGAAGCCCCCGATGCAGGCATCCTGGTTAGGCCTAACATCAACAGTATTGGGCCGATGATCCCTCCCGTCACAATAGCACCAACAAACCACAGCACCTCATGCCGAGGCAATTTGACAGCAGGGGCTTTGCTAAAATACCTGTATAAGCTAAGGCCGACACCGGAACCTAAATACAACAGCCCAGCCAACATCCATGGACTAACTGCATTCAGCAGCAGTTTTGCGAGCGGAGTGCTCGCTCCGAATAACAGGGCAGCACCTAGTGCAGCAGGTACGCCTGCTTGGCGTAGTCCATCTATTAACTTCATTAAATACATCCCCCTCATTAGAGGTTGTTAGTAGGGGTAAACTCAGCTTCAAGTATAAGACAGACAAGACCTAGCGTCCCAAAATAACCGTTTACCGAACAGTCATTCCGACTTGCGAGCCCCACACTTGCCCCTATCAATCAAGGCGCTGAGTCATACATTTAATTGCTGTTTGTTTTCTCGTATGCTAGTTTATAAATGAATTGAGTCTGATCAAAGAGGCCTTGTGCTAACAGCGTTGCATTCCAAAAGAAACCGTCCTTACTTGCACACCTTGGTGTTCGTGCTGCTGGTGAGCTGGATTTCTTTGACCATTTCGGCAACCTGTACTATGCCTATGCCTTCAGTAGTGACGGCAATGCCTGAGCATATGCCGGGATGTTCGGAATCCGGCGCACCTAAGCATACGTCAAAGACTATGCAGGATTGCACGTTCAAGCCCTGTCTTGACTCGCAAACTCATTCATTCCCCGATTTTCATCGTCTGACTAAACTGGATCTGCCGGTTTTTATTCTTAGCCTCATTTGGACGTTTTTTTGCTTATTTCTAAGCTATCCACCCACGAAAGTTCCTCTTCGTAAAGCTGACCCGCCGCTCGGACGACGGATCCTGCTCATCTATCGGTTCTGCACCCTGCTGAATTAGCCACCACTCAAAATCGAACCGTGCCACACCATTAAAAGAGGTGTGGCCTACTGTAGTTCCGCGCCTGCGGAGCTTGTTTGTTCCGATTTGAGAGGAAAACTCCATGTTTTTCGTTATTTGTCCGTCACCGCTGTGCCGTGCTTATCTGGCACGGGCGATGGTGACTGTTGGGCTGGCGTTGTTTTCGCCTAGCCTGGTTTTTCATATTTCCGCCGATATATTCCATCTAGGCTGGGCTGAGGCGCGAGCCGAAACGCAGCTCGTTAACAGGGATGAATCCATCCTGACATTCGACCAGGCGATTGAGCTTGCCCTCACCGGCAACCCCGGTCTGGCGGAAATCAGAGCGCGAGCTGAAGCAATGGCGGCCGTGCCTTCCCAAGAAGGTACTTTGCCTGATCCGACGCTCAGATTCGGCGCTCTTTACCTGCCTACCAGCAGTTTCAATCTGCACCAGGATGATTTTACCATGATGGAAGTAGGCGTTAGCCAGGAGATTCCTTTTCCCGGCAAGCTGGCTTTACGGGAAAAAATCGCCGAGCAGGAAGCGCTGGCCGCCGCTGATTCGGTTGATGAAGCGCGATTGCGACTGGTGCGGGAAGTAAAACAGAGCTGGTGGCGGCTATTTTATTATGACCGGGCTTTAAACCTGCTGGACGAATCAGAACATTTTTTCCAGCAGCTCATCGACATCGCTCAGGCCAAATATAAGGTGGGCAAAGGGTCGCAACAGGATGTGCTGCTGGCCCAGCTCGAACTATCCAAACTCAAGGACGAAAAGCTGAACCTGGTCATTATGCGTCACAGTCAAAACGCCCGGATCAATGCTTTGCTGGATCGCGCGGCGGAAACGTCTGTGCAAATACCGGCGGAGGCTGAGTTCAAGTTGCCGGTCATTGTCGAGTCTGCCTTGCAGGACAAGGCCTTGCACATCCGTCCTTTATTTGCGCAACATCGCAAGATGCTGGATGCGGGGCTAGCCAAGGTCGATTTGGCGCAAAAGGGTTTCTACCCTGACTTCACTGTGGGCGCTTATTATGATGCTCGTCAGAACACGCCGTCAGGGCAGTCGCGTAGCGATTTCGCCAGTGTCCAATTGAGCATGAATGTACCGATTTATGCTGACCGCAAACAAGCCAAGGCGGTTGATCAGCGCCAGAGTGAACTCTTGCAGGCACAATATGCATTACACGACGATCACCGCAAAATCCAGGCTGAGATCGCTGCCAAAGCCGTCGAGTATCAACAGACAAAAGAAAAGTTGTTGCTGCTCGAACATGAAATCATCCCGCAGGCTCAGCAAGCCGTTAATTCCCTACTGGCTGGCTATCAAGTGAGTCAGACGGACTTTACCGATCTACTGCGCACGCAACTGAGCTTTTTCCAATATCAGACTCAGTATTGGCAAGCGTTGACCAACACTCAGCAAATTTTAGCCGAGTTATCCGCTGAAGTCGGCGAGGAGTTGAGCCATGACTAAATATTTCTTGGCAAGTTTGATTTTAACGCTGGGCGTAGGTTTGGGATTCTGGGTGGGCCGTCAAGAAGTACCGCAAAACCCGAATTCTACCGCAGTCAGCGAACGGAAACTGCTGTATTACCGTCATCCTATGAACCCTAAAGTGACCTCTCCGACGCCCGCCAAGGACGACATGGGCATGGATTACCTATCGGTTTACGCGGAAGACCAGAGTCCGCCGGAAACTCAGTCACAGCAGGGGAAAATTCTCTATTACCGTCATCCGATGGGGGCGGCGGATACTTCGCCTGTACCTAAAAAGGATGAGATGGGCATGGATTACCTACCGGTCTATGAAAGCGAATTAGCGAGTGCTGGGCAAATTCAGATCAGCCCGGAAAAAATCCAGAAACTGGGTGTTAGCACAGAAACCGTGGCCAAGCGCGCTCTTGTTCGCAGCATTCGTGCGCTGGGCAGCATCCAGATCGATGAACGGCGCGTTCACGCCGTGACGCCTAGGTTTGAAGGCTGGATTCAGCGTTTGTATGTCAACGCAACCGGACAAGCCGTCAAGCGCGGTCAGCCGTTGCTTGAGGTATACAGCCCGGAGTTGATGACCGCTCAGCAGGAATATCTCATTGCCCGGCAAGGACAACAAGCACTGCAACAGGGTAGCGCCCAAGCACGTGGCACGGCGGAGCGGCTGACCGACAACGCCTTGCAGCGTTTACATTATTGGGACATTGCCCCGGCACAGTTGCAGCGTTTACAAATCCAGGAAAAACCTTTGGATACCCTGCCATTGCTGTCACCGGTCAATGGCGTGGTGCTGGAGAAGCCGGCGCAAGAGGGGATGCGTTTCATGCCCGGCGAGCTGTTGTTTCGTATCGCTGATTTAAGCACGGTGTGGCTGTTAGCGGAGGTGTTCGAGCAGGATATAGGCGGAGTGCGCTTGGGCCAAGTCGTGCAGGTGCATATCAACGCCTATCCGGATAGGTTGTTCAGCGGCAAGGTCGGGTTCATCTATCCTACGCTGGCAACGGAAACCCGCACCGTCAAAGTGCGTGTCGAGTTGACCAATGCTGAAGGTTTGTTAAAGCCCGGACTGTATGGCAGCGTGACGCTGGCAGCGTTGGCGGATAATGACGCACGCTTGGCGGTTCCCGATTCGGCAGTCATTGACAGCGGTGCCAGGCAAGTCGTTCTAGTGCAAAGAGGCGAAGGGCGGTTCGAGCCGCATGTCGTGAAACTTGGGCGTCAGGCTGACGGATACTGGGAAGTATTGGAGGGGCTGGACTCAGGTGATGAAGTAGTGACTCGTGCTAATTTCCTGATCGATGCCGAGAGCAATCTCAAGTCCGCCTTGGAGGGCTTTGACATTCAGGGTGCTGAAACCGGCCAGGCAACGCATGAAACACAACATGGAGGCCAGTAGCCATGTTGAATCATGTTATTGACTGGTCTTTGCGCAACGTGTTTCTGGTGCTGCTGGCAACCCTGAGCATCATCATCGGCGGGATTTATGCCTTGTCGAAAATGCCGCTGGATGCGCTGCCCGATTTGTCCGACGCGCAGGTGATCGTTTACACCGAATATCCCGGACAAGCTCCGCAAGTCGTCGAGGACCAGGTTACTTATCCGTTGACGACCGCCATGCTGAGCGTGCCGCGTTCGAAAGTCGTGCGTGGTTTTTCTTTCTTCGGCGCCTCTTTCGTGTATGTCATCTTTGAGGACGGTACCGATATTTACTGGGCGCGTTCGCGGGTTTTGGAATATCTCACAACGCTTACCGGAAGCCTGCCGCCCAGCGTAAAGCCAAAATTGGGACCGGATGCCACCGGGGTCGGCTGGGTTTACCAGTATGCATTGCTGGCAAAAGACTATTCACTAGCTGAATTACGTACCCTGCAAGACTGGTTTGTGCGTTACCAATTGACCAAAGCCAAAGGCGTGGCTGAAGTCGCCAGTATCGGCGGTTTTGTGCAGCAGTATCAGGTCACCGTCGATCCGCGCAAATTGCAAGCTTACGGTATTTCTTTACGCTCCTTAAGCGATACCATCCGCAATAGCAACCGCGATGTTGGCGGCCGGGTTATTGAAATCGCGGAAACCGAGTACATGGTACGCGGACGCGGTTATCTGCGTGGTCAGGCGGATTTGGAACGGCTGGTATTGAAAGCTGAGAAAGGTATTCCAGTGTTGGTGCGTGATGTAGCGCGCGTGGAACTGGTACCCGATGAACGGCGCGGCATCACCGAATGGAATGGCGAAGGCGAGGCGGTTTCCGGTATTGCGCTGGCCCGCTATGGTCAGAACGCATTGGAAGTCATCAGTAATGTAAAAGACCGATTGCACGAAATTACCGCCGGTTTGCCAACCGGTGTTAGCGTACAAACGGTTTATGACCGCTCCGAGCTGATTCATCGCGCTATTGAGAATTTGCGCCATACCTTGCTGGAAGAAAGCGCGGTGGTCGCCGCTGTATGCGTACTATTCCTGCTGCACATACGTAGCGCTCTGGTGGCGATTTTGATGCTGCCCGTCGGCGTACTGATCGCTTTTATCGTTATGCAGGCGCTGGGAATGAATTCCAATATCATGAGCCTCGGTGGTATCGCCATCGCTATCGGCGCGATGGTGGATGCCGCCATCGTCATGATAGAGAACGCTCATAAGCATCTGGAACGTGATGCAGACCGTCTGCCACGTGCCGAAATTCTGCTCAATGCCTGCAAGGAAGTCGGCCCGCCGCTGTTTTTTAGTCTGCTGATTATCACGGTCTCGTTCCTGCCGGTGTTTGCGCTGGAAGCTCAGGAAGGCCGCCTGTTCCATCCCCTGGCCTATACCAAGACTTTCGCGATGGCGGGCGCGGCGCTACTGTCGGTGACGCTGGTTCCGGTATTGATGTCGCTGTTTGTGCGCGGGAAAATCCTGCCGGAGCAACGTAATCCGATCAACCGGGGTCTGATCTGGATTTATCGTCCGGTCATCACGTGGGTTATGCAGTACAAAAAACTGACTCTCGCTTTCGCGCTACTGATGCTGCTAGCAAGCTGGTATCCGGCTTCACAGCTGGGTGGCGAATTCATGCCGACGCTGAATGAAGGCACGCTATTATTCATGCCGCAGACTCTCCCGGGGTTGTCGGTAACCAAGGCCGCCGAATTACTGCAAACCCAGGATCGTATCATTAAGCGCTTTCCCGAGGTCGAATCGGTGTTCGGCAAAGCCGGACGCGCGCTGACCGCCACCGACCCGGCGCCACTGGAGATGTCGGAAACCCTGGTCAACCTCAAGCCCGAATCCGCCTGGCGGCCAGGCATGACGGTCGATAAGCTGATTGCCGAGATGGATCAGGCGCTGCAAATCCCCGGCGTCAGCAACTCCTGGACGATGCCGATCAAAAACCGCATTGATATGCTGGCAACCGGTATCCGCACGCCTATCGGCATCAAGCTGTTCGGCAAGGATCTTGCGGAAATGGAACGCCTGGCACAGCAGATCGAACAGGCCGTCAAGACTGTTTCCGGCACCACCAGCGCCTATGCCGAACGCCTCACCGGCGGCTTTTATCTGAATATCACTCCGAACTACGAAGCTCTGGCACGTTATGGGCTGTTAATCGACGATGTACAGGACATCATTGCCACCGCCATCGGCGGCGAGACCGTCACCACGATGTTGGAAGGACGCGAACGTTTCGCCGTCATCGTCCGTTACCCGCGCGAACTGCGCGGCAACCCGCAAGCCATAGCAGCAAATGTTCTTGTTCCGACACCCGCCGGGGCAATGGTTCCCCTCGGGCAGTTGGCGCATCTGAGCCTGGACAAAGGCCCTCCGGGTATACGTACAGAGAACGCCTTGTTGTCCGCTTATATCTATGTCGACATGCGTGGCCGCGACATCGAAAGTTATGTGCGGGATGCCAAGCAGGCGGTGCAGCAAGCGGTCAAGTTCCCGGCGGGTTACTACATCACCTGGAGCGGTCAGTTCGAGTACATGGAACGGGCCAAACAGCGTCTACAAGCGGTTGTGCCGCTCACGCTCGGTATTATTTTCGTTTTGCTTTATCTCAATTTCGGTCGTCTGACTGAAACGCTGATCGTTATGTTGTCGGTGCCGTTCGCGCTGGTCGGAGGTATTTGGCTGCTGTGGTTTCTGGATTACAACGTCAGCGTGGCGGTCGGCGTCGGCTTCATCGCCCTGGCGGGAGTCGCCGCTGAAACCGGCGTAGTGATGCTGATTTATCTGGATCAAGCATTTCGGGAAAAGCAGCGGCAATGCCTGGAAGAAAAACGGGCTTTCACCGAGACTGATCTTTACGACGCGCTAATGACCGGGGCGGCTGAACGTTTGCGACCGAAAATGATGACCGTTACCGCGATCATGGCCGGACTCTTGCCTATCCTGTGGAGTACCGGTACCGGCTCGGAAGTCATGCGCCGCATCGCCGCACCGATGGTGGGTGGCATGGTGTCGTCAACGTTGTTAACGTTGATCGTCATTCCGGCACTTTATGCCCTGTGTAAACAATATTCAATCAACAAGCAATCCTAATAATCATAAAGGAGGTAAATCTGAACTATACGTTAACGATCTGAAAAACAATGTTATTTTAACTATTGAATGAATCTGGAGAAAACTCATGAAAACTAAATTACTGATTACCCTATTTTTGGCACTTGGTTTACTGTCTGCATGTAGCGAGATGAATCCGCATCCGATGGATATGAGCCAAGCCGTGCAAAATGCAGAAACCAAGGCCGATCATGAGGCGTTGGCTAAACACTACGAAGAAGAGGCGAACGCCATGCAGGTTAAGGTCGATGAACATAAGAAGTTACTCGACCAGTATGAGTCGCATAGCTATCTCTACGGTAGACAGGCAGAAGATTTAAAAGCGCATTGCCTAAGGCTGATTGATGTTTATGAAAAAGCCGTCGTCACTAACCGGAAAATGGCAGAGATGCATCGAGAAATAGCGCGGTGAGAGTTTAAATAAAGTTACGAGCCTGGTGTCTTAGAATTTAAGGCACTGGGTAATGGCTTACGTTTAAGCAGCAATTCCCAATTTAAAACCTTAGGTTTTAACTGGTAATTTCCCACCATTCAGCATGAGCTGCATCAGATGCTGCCAGTTATCAAAAGGGATAAACTGAAGCAGAGTCCGCAAGTTTTCGAAGAAAGCCCGCCTAGAGGGTGCCGAACTTTGGACGGCGCGGTAAGCATCGTCCAACCATTCAAGCGCGGTATGGGCGAGGAAGGCCAACAGGTTGAGGGTGGCCAGAAAGTTGGACAGATGCTGCTTGCCGTGGGCAAAGTTAGGGTCGAAATGATAGCCGTGGTTCTGTAGGACATTGTTGTTTTCATTCTTGACTTTCCAACGGGCACGACCTGCGGCGACGGTTTGCACGACATTGTATACGTCAATGGCGTGCGATGTGGCCCAGGCATTGCGGTAGACAAGCTCTTGTTTAGCATGGGTGATGGTGACTTCGCACCCGTTCATCGTCGCTGTCGCGTAGCTGCACTTGGTTGATGTAGCGGTAGCGTTCGGTCAGGCGTTGCTTGCCGTTCCAGCAACTTTTCTCAAGTGTCTGGACTTCAGCCGTGCGGGTGAAGTCAGCCACCCATTCGTACAGCAAGCAGGGCGTGGGAATCGGGTTTGCAGACTAAGAGGAAGTCCATCTGCTGTTGCCTGACCGCCTCACAAAACGGCTGGTGACAATACCGGTCATCGCCCAACAGGGTCATGCGCCGGGGCGCGTAATGGCTGCCCCAAGCAATCAGCCAACGCTTTGCCTCCGCCAGTTCGCAATCCTGTTTCTCCTGTCCGTCTTGTGCAACGACAAACTCAGGTGGTAAAGGCACCACGCGGCTTTGCCCGGGCGCGACGATGACCGGCGTGACCATGGTGTGGCGGTACACTGTTTTGCCGTTTTTCAGCGTTTGCCGGGTGCAGCAGGGACAGGAAATCCTTTCCGAACTGAATGAAGCGGTGCCGTCCAGCGCTACCAGCAACGTGCCGCCAATGCTTATAAAGGGTTCCAGGCAGCCCTGTGCGTACAGCTTGTCACCGGCCTCCGCCAACATCGGATACAGCGTTTCCGGTGGGATAGGATCGAGGAGGTTGCCAATTTGACTGGTCGAGGGGATTTGATGGACGCCGAAAATCGATTGCGCATTGTTCCGGTTGTGGTGCTTTTGCATCCGTCGCTGATAGTCCAAAAAGGACGGGCTTTGAGTGAAAAAGACCGAGAATGCGCTTAACGCGGCATCTTCCACAGCATATTTCTGGTTGTTGCCTTGTTTTCGGCAATCCGGTAGCGCGCTAAACGTGCTACGTATCTGATCAACTAAGTCCAAGTCCATTTGTTTTGTGCTGATGATGCTTTGTTCTGGAGCGTTGAAAAAAGCTTTATTTTAGCAGGGTTTTAAGTTGGGAATTGCTGGTGTCGTAGGCCTTGTCCGCCAAGACAGCTGAGGCATTAACGTTTTCCAATAAGGGTATCGCTTGCCTGCATTCAGCAATTAAACGATTTCAAAAGAAAAAATCACCGTAATCAGCGTCATTGAGACCAACCCTAGTAGGAAGATTATTTCCGCCCAACGCTCCAAACGTTCAGTGGACTGCTCTAAACGAATCGATGAAAATGAAAGCAGAGCACTAACCATGAACAATAAGCTATCAATAGCTAAAGCCTTATCAATTAGATAGTTTGTCAGTCCTGGATTCAGGCTTTTAACGATACTGATGACCATGATACAGACGCCAACCATCGTCGCAGAATTCGGCAAGATGTGATGGGAGAGATCATTGGAATTAGACTTTTTCATAATTGATTAATCACAAGATAGGCTCCTCTCCGGCCCTACTCGGTTCTTTGTCATAATAAAAGCGGTATGGGGTACATGTAAAAGGTCTGCAATTTTTCGCACTAGATATTCTTCGTTCATATTTAATACACCATCAACAAAAGCCATTTTCCAGAGTGATTCAATTAATTGAGCTTTTTTGTTCCAGACTGTATTCCTTGTTGATTAAGGAAGTAAATTGGAAACAATCAACCGCCTGTTTTCTTTGTTGCTCGGCCAATGCTATTAAAGAAAATGATTGCGTGGCAGTTAAAGAAAAATTCTGATGAATCAGGGCTAAAATAATTTCGTGTTCTTTACTATCAACTTTATCGCCTATATACATCATTTCCAAGAATAAGACAGTGGTTGCAAGTTGCAGCTTTTTTCTGAACTGTCTTCCGGCGCTGAAAGCGCAAGATGTTGCTTAAATAAAAGTTTGATCTGGTCAAGCATGTTTAAACGGCTCCCTATTTCGATAAACTCATGGCATTAAGATTGCTTTGTGCCGCAGAATGCCCCTGATCTGCGGCTTGCTGATATAACTCAAGAGCCTTGGCTTCGTTCTTGGGCACGCCTAGCCCATTTTCATACATATAAGCGAGGTTGTACTGCGCATCAGGATCCCCCGCTTGCGCTTCTCTTTGCAATTGGGCTATCTTGTCTTCCGTGACAGTAGATACGACTGTTTTTTGCTGGTTGCTGTCTGCTTCCTTTTCAGTGCAAGCTGCAAGTAATAGCGCAGTTGTTACAACGATGGCGACCATGTTTATTGGTTTGTGGCGTAATGTCATTATTTAGCTCGATTGAAGAATGTAAACCAAGTGCAGTGGATCAATGCTAAGTCCAATCGTCCTCCCATCACTAGCCTTATCGTCACCCCAGGAAGACGCGTCGGCAACACCAAAGTCTGTACCGCCCATATCGTCATTCTCGCTGATATTACTAGAGGTACTCCATGGAGAGTTGTCATGAGATGATGGTTCGGTGAGAACGTTATTCTTATCCCCATCGATGAAGTGTTGCATCAGCGCACCTTCTGCACACTGACGATTTTATAGCTGTTTTTATTCAGCCGAACCAAGTGTTCTTCAAAATGATCTACACTGACATCCATCGAATTTAACGAAGATTTTGCGCTGCCAGCTTTCACTATATCGTGGTAATTGAGCACCAAAAAGCGATGTTCTTCGGCGTGAGCCGCTCCTGTGATATTCATCAGAAAAACCAATACAAATAGGTCTTTAAACCACTGAGGCACCATAACGGTATCTGATTGAAACATAATGCCCTGTTTTAATAGTTACAGAACTTACAGCCGTTTGTGCGAGAAATGTTGTCTATGTGTTTGACCATTTTTTAGAATACATGACCTTATTTTTCAATTCAGAAAGTGTACGCTTTATTTTTTCCCATGTGGCAGATGATTTCTCGGAATGCAGCGTTTCTTTAATAACATCAATCTCCGTGTAAAGCATTTTATAGTCATCCTTGGAACCGTAACCCAGTAGTTCGGCAAGTATTAACTTATCTTTGGCCGCATCTGTTAATTTCAGAACTTCCTCTCTGCTTTTTTCCTTAGACAGATCTTGCTTATGTTCCATCGTAGATGCTTGATCCAGCAAAGCTTCAGCACGAAGAATCGGCAAAGGGATAACCTCTGTGGTCTCGACCAGCATATTTAGGACTTTATTTAAAACGTTTGCAGCTTCATTCTCTTTTCCTATATCAATCAGTGCCATAGCCTCTTTAATGGCTGTAGGAAATGAACCCAACGGAATGCTGGTTGTCGTGATTCGTATTTCACTGGCTAATCAGGCAAGTATCTGTCTTGCACCTTGTAAGTCGCCGTCTTCAAGAAAATCATCGGCTTCGTCACGTGCTTTTTCAACGGTTTTAGCATCACCTTGAAAATCATAAACATCAGCTTCAACATTGGCAGGAATAAATGCCAGAGCAGAATTTTTTGTCAGAATAATAGCCAGATTTCCTGAGACAGCCTGCAAGATTGAAATGGCTTTTTTAGACTCATTCTTTTCTAAAGCCTTAAGTGCTTGCTGGGTTCCAAACACGGCCTCACTTGCCTCATTAACAATTTTCTGTTCTTTTTCCGCCAGGATTTCACGGGTTGTTGCTGATGTGCTTTTATCAACAATGGACAGCGCAGACGGTTTTTGCTTTTTTTCATCATCTGCAAAAACATCCACAGGGGAAGAAAGCGATGAAATCAAAACCAACGCGGTAAATGTTGCTATTTTATTTAAATATTTTTTCATATTACCTCTCTAATTAAGGTTAAAGTTACTTCTAATCAACAAATACTTAAATTGATTTTTAAGCGTGTAAGCTCTCCAGTAGTCAATTAAAATTTAGGCGTGAATTGATAGCTTAATCCGCTAAGAATACGGTTTTCGGAAGCCCCTGTTTGCCAAAGTTATTTTGATTAACATAAGCCAAAACCTCATCGCCGACGCAGGCGCTTAAGCACTTCATATTCGGCAGAGGATGACTTATTTGCAATAATCGTCTGGCACGACTACCGGCATTGCCGGTAGTCAGGTTAATTCGTTCCTCCATGCGGGTACGGCTAGTGAGCTTGAAATCGTTTCCTGATCAGTCAAAAATATTTACACCGAGTCCCTGCGCTTATATTTGCCGATATTTTAGATAACACGCTCCTGACATAATTCGTCTGGATCTAAATAATCTGTTTTATACATCAATAATTTAATAGGAAATTCACCGTCACCATATTGCGATTATAGTCCGGGCTATTGGGCGCTGCGTTATGCACACGCCAATTCATATATCCGAAATCAGTATGAATATTCTTGGTAAAATTCCAACCAACACCCACGAATCCCCGATTCTGATCAAATCCTTGAGCCGCCCATTGTGTCGCATTCATGTTAGCAAACGCCTCGTCCCATACCACCAAGCTCAAGCGGGGTTCGAATTTAAGGGGATGGACAAAGCGGAATAATTGGCGGTAACGGAAACTGGTTCCCGAATAGCCGTTACCAACAGTAGAAAGCATACGACCTTCAAACATTGTCCTGGCCGTAAAAGTGCCGAAACCAGTATCAGTCACATAGGTTACGGCAGGGAAAACATCATGTTCATCAGTATCGGGCTTACCTGCTATGCGGTTAGGGTTCCATGTATACCCGCCCCACATGGTGACCTTAGGGGTAATCGCATAACCGATAGCTGACCGGGCCAAACCTGACGAAATTTTATCCAATTGATCGAAAACACGCATTTGACCTTCCACCCACCAACGCAATTTTTTTAATTCAGGCTTATCTTTATCTACAAAACCGAAATTGCCTTGAGCGACATCCTGGTTCCAAAAGCCGAAGCTATCTGTATTAGCTGCATAGGATAGTTTTGCACTCAGTAAAAGAGTGATCGAAATAATAGCCCATGAAAATTTAAAGCGCATAGTTGTTGTTCTCCCAAAAGTTAGTTAATGATAAAGGTAAAATTTTAAAAAAAGTGCTGTGCAAAATGAATGAGACACATAAATCCGTTGATATTGACAAGAGAGTTATTGCTACATTGTGTTTTAAAATTATTGCCAGTTAAACGAAGTAAACATGACAGTTAATAAAGAATGGAGACTAAAAAAGTCCTGATTAGCAAGATGCTTCAGCTAGAGACGCAGATACACCTCCCTCGTCAGCATATTTATATCTACAGTTGATGTGGGGGCGACTTTAGTCGCCACAGGGCGGCTAAAGCCGCCCCCACAACACTGCCGTCATGTATGATCGACGATTTTTAGTGTTGGCTGAAGCATCTTGCTAATCAGGAAAAAAGTTCTGAACTTATGTCTTCCGCTGCGACATTAAGCTCAGTCGGCCTACCCATGCACAGTCTTTGGAATACGCGGGCGGCAGCTATGCCATTAATCACGAAAGCAATGGTGATAGGCAGTGCAAACCATGGCGCGTGGTTGCTGGCGTGGGAAAGCAATAAATCTTCACCAAGGAAAGCCGGTGAAATAGGGAATCCGACCAAACCTAAAAAACTCAAAAACAATAACAATGAAAGTGTCGGTTGAGTTTCCGCCATCGCCCGATAGGCGAAAGGTGTAGCTTCAAAGTTGTCATTTTTGAGCAGTTTGGCTAAGACTACGATCCCTAAAATCCAGGCCGGAATAATGCCGCTGGCAAATATCAGCACATCGAACCAGGCGGCTGGATTTAAAAACCAAACTGCAACGCCCGCCAAAATAGAGCTTAGGCTGATCGCATTCCAGACGCCAAAAGGACTGTGCTTTTGACTGAAAGCGCTCAACGATGCGAGCACCATAAACACGGATATCGGTATCGACAGATATTTGGTATTGATGCCAGCCGTTACGATGACGAGTCCAACCAATGCGAAACCGCCTAAGCCATAAAGGAGTTTCAGCCAGGGATTCATGTTATTGACGGCTGCGCCAATGCGTTTTAATGGCTCCCAAAGAACTGAACGTACCAATAGTTCCAAGTTGCCTTCTTGCAGCGAGAAGACATAAAGCGTGTTTTGTAGGACCTCCGGTAGCGTGTTGCGAATTGAGACCGGCAGAAACTGAAATCTTGAATGGTTTTTGATATAGAAATCGGTATCGGTTGAACCTTCAACTCTTAACAAATGCGCCACGATGGATGGCGACACCAATAATTGATAGCAACGTAAGAATGCGTTGCCTAGAAAATGCACCAGCACCAGCGTTTCAAGACCCAGAGCCAGCTCCATAAACATGAAGCCCACCTGGGTAATCGAGGCATAAGCAATTTGCCCTTTGATGCTCGACTGCGTTTTTTCGGAAATGCCGGCCACGATGACCGTCAGCAAACCGATGACAAAGACGCTAAAGCGGGTTGAATAATGGTAAGACCAAATCGGCGTGGTTCTCAGCAACAAAAATACGCCCAGATGCACCGATAAGGCCCCGTAAAAAATAGCGCTCGAAGGCGTTGGCCCTTCCATCGCTCTCGGCAACCAGAAGCAGAAAGGAAACTGTGCCGATTTGCCGGAGGCCGCAATCAGGATTAAGGTCGAGACCAGCCACAATGAGGCATAGCCTGCCGGAGGCATGGCCGGGTTATTGAATAAATCGGCCAATTGACTGAAATGCTGGCTTTCGTGAAACAACAAATGGCTCATCCAGGCACCCAGCAATAGGCCAATGTCGCAAAACCGGTAAATGGTATAGGCTCTTAAGGCGTTGCGCACCGGCTGTACGCGGTGCCGATAAAAGGCGATTAACAAGAACGAGGCGATGCCGACCATTTCCCAACCGGCAAACAGCATGTCGATAGAACCTGCCAGGATGACCAGGTTCAGCCCGAACACAAAGCCGAAGATGGTCAGAAAGAAGCGCTTGTAACCGGCTTCCCGGTGCAAATAGACGCGGCAATATTTGACGATGATCGAGAAAATCGCCCATACGCAAAACAGGTAAACAGCCCCGACCCGATCCAGGTAAAACAAGATCGGGAAGCGGTATTCACCGGTTTCATACAGCGTAAACCACTGGTATTCGTGGTTTGGAAACCCGGCGATAGCCCACAGGATCAGCAAGGCGATAATGCTGACTCCCATTGCGTGACTGCACCAAAAACTGATGGTCGCGATTTTTTTCTCGTTCCTGTCGGACAGGAAAATCAACAAAAAGCCCAGCAAAGGCAGAGCCAAGCTGGTTAAGATTAATCCGTTCATGCGTGTCTCCGAATAAATTGATGTACCGGTATCGTTTCCGTTTTCCCCACAATGATTTTTTCCGAAAGAGTTGCCTGAGGAATCTCGCAGTCGTCCGCAAACTCGATCGTTTCCCAACCGTTAACGGAGTACAGGGAAAGTTCACGACTCTCCGGGTGGCAAGCGACGAATCTGACCCAGTCGTTATCGAGCCATTCTTTAAGCGCACCCAGTTTGGCGAGGGTTTTATCCAGAATAGCGGGCGTTTGTTCGACCACGATCAGCAGCCGTGCGGGCTGATGCACTTCGATCATTTGCGACGGCAAACCGGTGCGCAGATCGCCCTCGACGCCGTTAGCGACGCCGAGCAAGCCGATTACGTTGTGAGGCAGCTTGGTGCCTGCGCCATAAACCGAATTGTCGATACGCGAGAACAGGTATTCCAGATTGATGCCGCCGCAAACCGGGATAACTGCGGACAGAATTCGGGCCATAATATCGCCTTGCGCATCCGTTTGAGGGTCGTAGGAGTGCAGAAAAGCGCGCCGGTCCATGAACAAATCACGGGTTAAGGCTCTTCGACCGACGATAGCGTATAGATTATTGGAATGGTTGTATTCCGGGCGCGGTTCGAATATTGATGAGGCGCGTTCGATGACATGCTCGTGCGCTTCTTCATTGGACTGCGATTGCGGACCCAGCTCGAACCAGCGGCAGCGTTCCCGTGCATTGCGTTGCAGCGCCTTTTTCATCGCCTGCTGGAAAGCATGCAAGGCGGGAACGGGGTGTTGCGCCAGCAAATGTTTGTCGAAATAGGTCATTTCATCGCGGCTGGTATTGTGCAGCGCCGCTATGAACCGGGTGCCGTCCGGAATATCGATGCCGCGTTCGCTCAGGATAGCGCGTACCGATTCATGATTAGCCATCCAGGCAAAGGCGCGGGCATTCGGCGCGCCCGGTTTGCCGGAGCAGGCGCCGCAATCATAAGCGGCGAAGTGGGGATTATTGACACTGCTGGAGCCGTGGGCAACGATAACCACCAGCGGTGCAAAATGTTGAGTCAATCCGATATTGCGCAGCAACCCGCCCACGCGATCCGCCATTTCCGCAAACGAAAATCCCAACAAATAGCCGTCTTCGGTCGGTTCCTCGGATTCCCGCAACAGGTGCAGATGCGTGTGCGATTCGACTTCGCTCAAGGTTCTGATGTTCGGCAACTTCGAACCCGGACGGAATACATTCCAGGCCATTCGTACCGCGTAGCCGATGCCCAGGGTTTGGGTATAGAGCCAACCCCGGAACATGGAATGCGCCGTAAAATGCATATTGGTCAGCTTGCCGGACTTGGCTTTTTCGTTCGGTTTCGGTTTGCTGCTCGCTTCTTTGATCAAATGTTTAGGAGCAATGATGTTCGGGCATTGGGCGACCGGATAAGCATCGTCCAAGCCTTGATAGAGAAAGTCGATACCGAAAAATCCGGCTGCACCAAGTGTTTCTATGGCCGGGTTGCTTTCTTCCAAATGACGCCTTAATGAACATTCGCGGTCATCAATACAGAACAGCGCCTGGGCTTCAGGCAGGGGTTTCTTAGCCGGGGCTGCGTCAAGCTTCGCAACCTTCGGCTTCAGCGCCAACAGTAACTCGCTATGTAACGACCATTCCATGGCTTCGTGCCAGACTTTCAAATGTAACGGGATTTTCGGCTTGAGCGCTCCGTTCTTGAGCAGCGGAGTGCCGTTCTGATGAGGGAATGATGCAATAGCTGAAAACTGAGAGCCTTTTTTCTTATGCAGGAAGGCCAGTTCAATGGCCAGTTCCACGGCAATCATGTCTTTAAGTGAAATTTCGCGGCGGGCGAGCAATGATTTAGGGTTTTGTTCAATGACATGCACCATCCCGGCCCAACCGGGATGGGCCAACAGCATTTCCAACAGGTATTGTTCGTAAAGCTGCTCGTCGCCGACTATTTTTTTCAGGCAAGCTTTAATGACACGATCGGGGGTTTCAAATAATAATTTGCTCACTTCCGGTTCATTTAAAGGGTAGAGAGGCAATAAACTGTTTTGCGCCAAGCGCAATACGCAATCCCAGAAATGCTCGCCGTTTTTGGGCAAGCTCCAGCGACTAATGCCTTGGTCAAGGAAATTGCCCAGCAGCCGGAACAGTACCGGATGTACCAGGGCATTCAGATTGACTTCGAGCTGGGTCAACCAGGTATTGCGAATACCGTGATTGGCCAGCGAAACCGGAGGATAGTGGCCGGTATCGTCCTGCTCGAATAAGGTTTCCCTAAGCTTTTCATGCTGTTGCTGCGTACATCCGGAATGCTCGATAGCCCACTCAATCGCGGCGTTCTTGATCCGGCCTTGTTGGTACATCTGTTGATAATCTTCCAAGGGCAAATAACTGCGCGCACCAAACATTTTTGCTGCGATAGCCACACCTTCTTGAAAAGGAAGGTGTTGAACAGCATGTAAGGTGTTGTGGTGAATAAAATCTTTAATCGGCCCTTGAGCCGGTAACCAATGCGCGATATGCTTTATCGACGCATCCAGGTTAAACTCTTGATTTTTGATCGTTTCATTGGAAATCTCCAAAATCGGTTTAGTGATCTCACGATAAACCATGATGTTATTTTTTAACCTCGGCATTGTTATTAAAAGGTACGTTAACGTACTGCGAATTCATATCTATAAATGCGTAGATTACACATTGATATTTCAGATAAGGCATAAGTCATGCCAAGACATTGCAATCCTAGTGTCAAAACATAAGCGTTAATTCAGGTTAGAGACAAAACCTTTGGAAAATCAGTGCCAGTTAAGTGTTATCGAGGGTGTGCTGCTTTGCGAATAGGGCAAGAGAGCTCTGTAGCTAAATTGCTTTGAATGGGATGAAGAGAGGAATTCGATGATGGGATTGTTTAAATCAACCAAGGCTTTTGGTTGAAAACCCCCGTTATCATCACCGCATGATTGCGGAATCTTCTACTTGCGGCGCTGAAATCCGCTCCATAACTGCCGCGAAGTTATAACCGTGCTTATCCGGTTAGCTCCCAGACTTACTAGATGTAGTGGTGCCGTATTTTGTGGCGTAAAGTTCGGCGTAAGTTGGGGCAGTAACATTGCTGGCGATGCCAAGCAGGGAGCGAAATGCGTTAAATGGATAGAATCGGCGGTTGAAACGGAAGGTGAACTCGTTGAGGTATGCCTCTAAGTGTTGTGGGCTGACGCCATGATGGATACCGCGTAGCCAAGTTTTGAGGTTGGAAAATACGAGATGAATGATTGGCATGAACTCTTCGGCAACCTGCGGATCTCTCCGCTCTGCGATAGGCATATGGTCAAAACCGTGCGTGGTGAGCCCTGCGTAGCCGCTCCAATCATCGGTGATAATTCTGGTGCCCGGCATCACGACGTTTTTCAGGAAGCCGCAGAGCGCTTCGGCACTCCGATCAGGCACCAAAGCAAGCCTGACGCGTCCGGCATAGCGGCCACTCTCTCGCGGATTGAGCTTGGTGTTGGGCTTTCGTTGCAGTACCTCAACAGCCGCAGCCACAAGAGTCTTATGATGAACGCCTCGTCCCTCGCCGCGCGTACGACCACCTACCCAGGTTTCATCCGCCTCGACGTGTTCTCCAGGTTTTCCACCGATTCGATCTTGGTCGGGACGCACCATGCCAACACGGAGCTTATGAAAGATCTGGAAGGCGGTCTCATAGCGCGACAATCCGAGTTGCCGTTGAAACTGGATGGCCGACATGCCCGGCGTCTGGCTGGTGACCAAGTAAGCAGCCCAAAACCATACCGAGAGCGGCGTGTGCGTGCGCTCCATGACGGTGCCGGCGGTAAGGCTGGTATCGCGGTCACAATGTCGGCATCTGAGAACGCCGGGTCGATTGGTAAAACGATACGGCTGCCGCACTGACGACACACGAACCCGTCACGCCAGCGGGCGTGTTCAAGATAGGCTGCGCAAGCCACCTCATTCGGAAAGAGGCGTTGGAATTCCGGCAGCGAGCGCGGAAATGGTAACTCATCTCGCTCAAACACGTCGATAACCACGGTTGCTCCAGTGTGTGCAGATATTCAATATACTACTGGTAGCGGGCTTGGGAGACAACCGGATAAGCACGGTTATAACCGGATTGGGTTTGCTTGAGTCCGCGATCCGTCATCATCAGCCCCATCAGAGAAGGAGCAACTGTGTTAAAAATCAAGAGCTATATGTGTAGTTAGTGCTTGAGCGGGATCATAAAAATCAATAAAAAACAACAGCTTGTACTATAATATGCTTTTGAAGATCAACCAATCCCCTATTGGCGTAAAAAACGCTTTATTCAAGCAACATATTGATAATTAAGTTTTTTATTTTCACCGAAAAGGGATTGACGAAATCTACCTCCCTGACAGCTGCCTTAAAACTCAACTCTTCGTTGGAAAACTCCCTATGAGAAACGTATTTTCTCCGCAAATGAGCATCGGCCAACGTGACATTGCCGACATCAAAATCGACGTTTCGTCACGCGATGATATTCCGACCATCTTGCTGGGCTTGCAATACATTTATACAACCATCCCATTAAGAGACGCAGTTTTTAAAATACTGGAAGAAGTGGCACCTACAAAAACAGACGGCGAAGACACCAAGGTCGTTTCAATCAACAAAGGTCGTCCAGGCATGGACCAATGGTCGATTTTGGTTTTAGGGTCGTTGCGTGTTGGCTTGAATACTGACTATGACCGGATTCTGGAACTCGCCAATCAGCATAATACTCTGCGTGAAATGCTGGGACTGGGTTGTTTCGATAGCGACAAACGCTATCGCCTGCAAACCTTGAAAGACAATATAAAGCTGTTCACGCCAGAGATCATGGGACGTATCAGTACCGAGGTCATTCGAGCTGGTTATCAATTGCTGGATCTTGATATTCATCTGCTGATCCGGGGCCGCTGCGATTCTTTTGTGTTAAAAACCAACGTACATTTTCCAACCGACATTAGTTTGCTGTTTGACGCGACACGGGTCATGATCCGGATCTGTGTAAAATGGGACAAGCAACATGCGTTGCCAGGCTGGCGGCAGCATCAGCATAACCTGCGTCAGTTCAAAAACCTGTATCGCAAGCTGCAAAAGCTCAAACATTCCACGTCCCAAAATGAAGACATCAAGATTGCCAAAGCTCTTGAGATCAAACAGGCTTACCAGGACTATATTGATTTGGCGGGGTTTTATCTTGTGCGCGTTAAAGCCGGCATTCTGACGTTAAAAAATAACCATAAAATACCGGAAGTGTTACTCACTGACCTGCACACGTTTAGTCTGCATGCTGACCGTCAAATCGACCAGATAAGACGCCGAGCTATTCTTAACGAAAAGATTCCGCATGACGAAAAAGTCTTCTCCTTGTTCCAGCCCCACACCGAATGGATCAGCAAAGGCAAAGCCGGGGTTCCTGTAGAACTGGGCTTGCGGGTTTGCATCATGGAAGACAGTCATGGCTTAATCTTGCACAGCCAGGTCATGCAAAAAACCACTGATGACAAAGTCGCGGTGCCGATGGTTAAAGCCACGAAAGCCAGATTTCCCAGTTTTAATGCCTGTAGTTTTGACAAAGGCTTCCACAGTCCGGCCAATCAAACTGATCTGAAAGCCCTGATTGAGCAAGTCGTTTTGCCCAAAAAAGGCAAGTTGTCCAAGGCCGATCAGGACCGCGAATACGCTCCGGAATTTAAGCAAGCGAAAAAGCAACATTCCGCCGTTGAGTCAGCCATTAACGCGTTGGAAGTCCATGGCTTGGACAAATGTCTTGATCACGGCATTGATGCTTTCGAGCGTTATGTTGGCTTAGCCGTATTATCGCGTAACATTCAAAAACTCGGCACCATCAAACGTGACATGGAGCGGCTGCGGCTTTTGGAGCTACAAAAGCTAGCTGCCTGACGCTTTTTTGATAACACCTGCGGTTATCTACGGGAAAGGTGCGCCTACAATTTTTGATTTGTAATATTAATTCCGGATAGCGGAGGGTTAACCAGGAAATGAGTGGGGTTTTCCTCCTCTGAAAAAATTTTTAAAAAAATATTTTTTTATTTTAAGCTGTTTTTTTTGAAAAGTGTCTTTTTCGTTCGGCCACTAGTTAGGATCCCAATCCGTTCCATTTTTTGTCATGGCATTCAAGATGGTGAGTAGTTTTCGCATACAGGCGACCAGCACTACTTTTTTGAGTTTTCCCCGAGATAATAGACGATCGTAGAATTTCTTGATAGGTTGGTTATAACGCACAGCACTCAACGTTGCCATATAAAGCGTAGAGCGAACCAAGGCGCGGCCACCCCAAATCATGCGTTTGCCTTTCGCTCCCCCACTGTCTCTGCAAAAAGGCGCCAACCCCACGAGCGCACTGATCTGCCTATTGGATAACTGACCCAGTTCCGGTAATTGCGCTAAAAGTGTTGTGACGGTGACTATACCGATACCATTAACCTGACCCAACTGTGTCATGTGTTTACTCAAAGGTGTCATCGAAGATCAGCACTCCCTCGTCCGCCTCAATAGTGCGGACGGTTGGCTTCACCAACGACCACAAGTTCCGGGATGTGTAATCAGTGCCTGCTAAAAATCGGGTGATTTGATCATGGCTGACCTCATGGTCCAGCAGTAGGGACAAACTGGTCGCGGTGATCTGGGCAAACGAACTCATCAGATAATCGCTGTATAACTCTAACAGAGAATTTTTCATGACATATACCTCACATGAATCCAGTCAACAGGCAATATTCTATGCCTTTATCAACTTCAGTGCGTAACATCAGTTATTCATGAAACTGCCTAGCAGGGTTGATACGACCAGTTTTAAATTGTCAGCCTTGTATTTGAGTCTGTTTTTATTTTCTTTTCTGGCCGTTGGTGTAACAGTCTATTTTTTGACAGTTCACACACTGGAACAACAAATTAAGAACAGTATCACGACAGAAGCCATCCGCCTGACAGCCGAATATGATTCAGGAGGGATATCTGAATTAAAAAATGAGATAAATGAAATTGAAAGTTCAGCATCGCATACCCTTCATGAATACTGAACCAGTTCCGCATGCAGTGAATCCGCAACATGCTGGCCAGCGGCATCGGTTGGCGACCGCGTCGCCCTGTGGTGGGATATGCTGGTTCAATCAAGGCAATCAACTTTAACTAAGGAACTGTTTGCTCCATTTCGTTCAAAAATACCTCCCTTCTTGTCAGGCGTTTTTTGTGAGTATATTCGAGGTCGGCAAAACTGGTTTGATAGGACATGTGGGCATTGGGCTTGTTTCGATTGATAGCAATATTATCTCATACCGGTGGATTTAATCAGCGCTTCCCTAGTGAATCAGCACATTATAAATATGTTGAAATAAACCACCTTGGCCGGTTCAATACAACCGGATTTGCGAAATTCTCCTTATCGAAGCCCTTCAACAGTAGTGTTGAAGGCACATCATGTTCTGGCATTAGTATTGCTGCGTATTTGAAACAGTCCATATAATTAAGAAAATACATGAGAGCATATCCTTCAAACAACATCTGGGTGGTAATTGTTTGTAGTTTGGCCGTTCTATTGGCAACATCAATAACGGCCACGGCAAACGGACGATGGGTACAGAATCATCCACGCCGTACTGAAGTCAATGCGCGACTTGGCAATCAAAATCGACGCATTCATCAAGAAAGGAGAGAAGGTGAAATCAGTCGAGCACAAGCTGGACAATTGCATAAACAAGACCGCCAAATACGTCGTGAAGAGCGCCAAATGGCTAGACAGAATGGCGGCCATATAACCCGTCAAGAACAAGGAACGCTAAACCGTCAGGAAAATCAGGTCAGTAGAGAAATTGGGCGTTAAAAACTCAATTACACCCTATTCATTATTTTAAGGAAACCCACACCATGAGACTAAATACCGCTATCCCCCGTCCAGAAGCCAGTATTCTGGCAACCAATAAAGTATTGAGAAATACTTACCTATTATTATCAATGACGTTGCTTTTCAGTGCTATGACTGCTGGTGCAGCAATGGTTCTGAATCTGCCGCACTTTAATCCGTTCGTTACACTAATGGGTTATTTCGGACTGCTGTTCTTAACTACCAAATTTAGCGACAGCGGATTGGGCATTGTTTTTGTATTTGCATTAACTGGATTTATGGGGCTAACGCTAGGCCCCATCCTAACGATGTACCTAACCGCTTTCACTAATGGTAACGAATTAATCATGACGGCATTGGGAAGCACTGGCGTTATATTCCTAGGTCTTTCTGGTTACGCACTAACGACGCGCAAAGATTTCAGCTTTATGGGCGGCTTCCTAATGGTCGGCATCCTGGTAGCATTTTTGGCAGGCATTGGTGCGTTGATCTTCCATATGCCTGGTTTGTCACTGGCTGTGTCTGCCATGTTTGTACTTTTAATGTCAGGCATGATCCTCTACCAGACCAGCGAGATCATCCATGGTGGTGAGACCAACTATATTTTAGCGACTGTTTCTTTATACGTATCAATCTACAATCTATTCTTAAGTTTGCTGCAATTGCTTGGTGCATTTAACGGTAGAAACTAAATCATCTTGATTCTACATTACCTACTTGGAGCAAAGAATTATGGGATCGACGAAATATTTGTCTGTTTTTTCCCCTGCTACAAAGCAAGAGAGAAAAGAAAATTTTGATGACTACTGGGAGTTTACTCAGCAGCATGGCGGGGAATTGTTCGAAGACGATAAGGATTTGGCTAAGAAACGAGCCACGCTCAAGCATTTTCAGGATAATCCTGTTAACTTGCGTAACCCCCTTGCCGATCCTGATGCTTTTTACCGCAATTATGTTGACATGCAAGATGCTCCTGAGTCACTGGATCGCATGACCTTAATGCTCACTTGCATATACAAGTTTGCCAGACATGAATGGGTGGGCATTAAAGGCGCTTGGGACGCCATACCCGATATGGCCAATTCACATGCTGTGGAAGACAAGATCAGTCGTGTGCATTTAGCCGAAGAATTTTGCCATGTACGCCTGTTTAATGAAATGCTAATCACGTGTGGTTTGGACAAAGTGGAATGGGTACCTTTAAGTCCTTTTAAAGAGAAAATCTACGAACAGTTTCCTAAGTTTCCAGGGTTTTTAATGGATACGCCTGCTTTTGTCACCGAGTTGATGGGAGTGACTTTCTATTGTCATTTATATCACTTGTTTGATGAAGTGCTGGCTGATGAACCGGAAGTTCGTGATCGTTTCAAAGAATTGCTGGATGAAATTACCATTGATGAAGTGGCACATGTCGGACAACGAAGAAATTTTATTGGCGCGATAGGTATGAAAGTTTCAAAATGGTTGGTTAAGCCTTTTTATACACTGTTTTTTAACGATATTCCTGAATTTGGACAATTGTTTAGCGTTGAGCAGATGATTAAAGACGGTATCGCTTTTAATTTTAATGAATTGCCTGATTATATGATTGAACGTAGTTGGATTCCTTCATACTGCAAAGCCTAAAATATTGTATTACAAGCGTTTTCTAATTCACTCAATTACTAGGTATGGCTAATTTCACCAACGCTTTAATGTTTTGGAACAAAAACGATCCTGCAACATCAGCATGGGTAGTTCTGTTTGAACTGTATGCAGTTAAAGGCATAACACTATGACACCATTAGAATTATCAGAACAGGCATTCGGATTGTATCGCAAAATATTAGATGAGGAAGGTATGTCTGACTTTTCATCGCTCAGGGCAAAAAGGTTGCGCCATTTGGCAGATAGAGCTTTTGAGAGATACTCCAGGCGAAAGATTGCTTATGAACGTTTATTAGAAACTGTTTAAAAACCTAAATGATCGATTAAGCTGCACTATTTTTGGCCGGGGGAAGGCTGGCGGTTATATTTGAAGAATTTAACCGATGAGCAATGGCAATTATTATGTCCAGTACTTGAAATTACACGTACCCCCAAAAAAAGGGTAGACCGCGCAGCTATTCGTTCCGCGAAATTGTTAACACCATTCTCTATATCACCAAGACAGGTTACCAATGGCGGATGTTACCGCCGGATTTTGCGCCTTGGAATCCAGTTTATGGGTAATTAGGACATGGTAATTCTATGGAATATGAGATAAGACATTAATGCTCTTTCGTGAAACCTACCGGATCCAATCCGGAAAAATGCTCGACCGACGGCGGCCATTATTGATGCGCAACGCCTAAAAACAACGGGATCAGGTGTGCAACGAGATTCTGGCGCGGGGAAAAAGGTTAAAGGGATAAAACGCATGTTGCGGTCGATACCATGGGAAATATGCTGGCGGTGTGCATTCATTCGGCGGGTATATAAGACCGGCCGCGATGCTCGGTTGCTCATGGTTCGGCTGTACGCGATGTTTGCCGCCTTAAGTGTGATTTAGGCAGATGGAGGTTATAGCGGCGTTTTAGTTGATGGGGCAAAAAACATGTTCAACTGGAACCTTGCCATTGTTAAGCAGACGAACGCCATGCGAGGCAGTTTGTCGTGCTGCCTCGCCGATGGGTTGTTGAGCGCTCTTTTGCCTGGCTTGGAAACTCCAGACGGTTTTCCAAGGATTATGAACGCCTATAACCGATACGGCCGAGGTATTCTCGAGGTACACCGTTTTTTACGCGGAATTTGTTAGGTTTTTAAACAGCTTCTAAGTATAACGTAACATGTCGATCTATTGATTATCGATGACCAAAGACCAAAGACCAATGAATTTCATGTGAGTCACTTATGGAGGTTTTTATGTTCAAGAAAGTTAGGTGGTGTTTTTTTTTGATCGTTTTATTTAATCAAAATGCAGTTGCACAATTACCGAATTTTACCGAGCTGGTAAAAACCAATGGCGCTGCCGTGGTCAATATCAGTAGTACGCAAAAAGCGCCGCCTGAGGCTGAAAACGCCCCCGAACAGCCACAGCTACCGGAGGGAATGCCTCCCGAAATGGAAGAGTTTTTTAAGCGCTTCTTAGAGGAACAGGGCGGCGGGTATGTTCCAAGGGATACGACATCCTTAGGCTCGGGTTTTATTATTTCCCCTGATGGTTATATCTTAACCAATAGTCATCTGGTAAAAGATGCTAATGAAATCGTAGTGAAATTATCCGACCACCGAGAACTGTTAGCCAAAGTGATCGGCTCAGATACACGCACCGATGTCGCGTTATTAAAGGTCGATGCCAAAGACTTGCCCGCAGTGACCATTGGCGATCCGAACAAGCTACAGGTCGGCGAGTGGGTGCTTGCGATAGGCTCGCCTTTCGGATTTGAACAATCCGCAACAGCAGGCATAGTCAGCGCCAAAGGGCGCAGCTTACCCGGAGGGAATTATGTACCGTTTATACAGACCGACGTAGCAATCAATCCGGGTAATTCAGGCGGACCGTTGTTCAACATGGAAGGTAAAGTGGTTGGGATAAACTCCCAGATTTACAGCCGTACCGGCGGCTATATGGGACTTTCATTCGCCATACCCATGGATGTCGTGATGAATGTCGTCGATCAAATAAAAGCCACCGGTAAAGCTTCTCATGGCTGGCTGGGTGTCCAAATACAGGATGTAACGCGAGAATTAGCAGAATCATTCGGTATGAAAAAGCCGCAGGGAGCGCTGGTTTCCAAAGTGCTACCTGACAGTCCTGCCGAAAAATCCGGATTGCAGATCGGCGACATTATTACCGAATTTAATGGCCACCAGATTGAAAACTCGGGAGATTTACCGCCCATGGTAGGCATGACGTCGATCAATGAAAAAGCCACATTAAAAATCATCAGACAAGGTGAGACTAAAACCATCGACTTTAAAGTCGGGCTTTTGCCAGATGAAGTGGAAAAATTGGCGGAGGCTAAAACGGCAGAGCCAAAACTCCCCCATAATCGTCTGGGTGTTAACGTCATTGATTTAACCGAAGCGCAAAGAGAAACTTTGCAAATGCGTAAAAACGGCGTGTTAGTGCAGGATGTTAACAAGGGTGCCGCCAAGGATGCCGGAATTCAACGTGGTGATGTGATTTTACGTATTCAGAACAACGATATCCGTGATGCAGCTGATTTCGAAAAAATAGTCAAAAAGCTCCCGGCCGGTAAATCAGTTGCTGTTTTGATACAGCGTCAGGGCAGTCCGGTGTTTCTGGTGATTAAAATAAAAAAATAATCAGCGAGACTTCCAACTTGAGCGGAGATAAATAACATAGTTCCCATGAGGCGAGTCAAAGGTGTAAGGGAGAGCAGTCAACATACAAGATCATTTGGCACGACAGGCATCATTTCATTGTGAGAGAGATGTCGTGCAAATGGGGAGCTTTGTCTAATTTTGATTTATCCAACAACGCCATGTTTCTATAGGTATTTGACACAATTGACGTGTTTGCAGCACTTTCAACATAATTTAAGTGTTACCAAATTTAATGAGGCGTGGTTTAACAATATTTTTTACTGCAAATTCTGTATTTAACTTGAGTTGGTCATACCAAGAATTCAATTTAAACACAGTCAAATGAAAACTATTTTCAATTAAGCTGGAGAGCAAGATGAAAAAAAATTTAACGAAAGTCACAAAATACGTTGCTTTAATATTGATTTCATTGATGCCTTTTATGTCAGATGCTTTTGCAGGCAGCAATAAAAAAGAAAATGTATCAGCCCCTGCCAGTACGCATAAAAGCTTGTCTACAACAAAAAACAAGGTTTTTGCAGAAAAGAAACAGCAGTTGGTGACTGAAGCTGCGGAAGCCGTTTCAGGAACCCAAAAAGCGGTCGAGGCTTTAGAAAAAAACGACCCTAAGACAGCCCTTTCTATCTTGCAAACAGTTTCAGGAAAACTTGATATTATTCTAGCAAAAGATCCAACCTTAGCGTTGGTTCCTGCCGATATTGAAACCGATGTTTTCGATTTCGCAGGCGATTCCAAAGTCATTAAACAAGAGATTAAGAAAGCAGATGATTTACTTGATAGCGGCAAAATTCAAGATGCCAGACAGATACTTCTCGAGTTAGCCAGCGAAATAAGCATTACCATAACCAATATTCCTGTCGGCTCATTCCCTGCGGCAATTAAAGAGGCTGTCGCTCTCATTGATGCAGGAAAAACACAGGAGGCTGCAAACACTTTAAATGCAGTATTGGATACCCTAGTCAAGACCACGGAAACCATCCCTTTGCCTATCCTTAGCGCTGAAGCCTTGCTGAACCAAGCATCTGAGATGGAAAACAAAAAAGACTTGTCCAAGGAAAAAAGCAAAGAGGAAATCATGAAGCTTACCAGCGAGGCGACAAATGAGTTGCAACGCGCCGAGTTACTGGGTTACGGAACCTCTTCTGACTACAAAACACTTTATGCATCCATTGATGATATTAAGAAAACACTACATTCTGAAAAATCCCAGACTACCTGGGAAAGAGTCAAGCAGACACTTTCTGAGTTGAAAAATAAATTGATCCATTCTAAGAAATAATCGTAACTGTTCCGCGTTTATCCCCTGTAGCACATCTATCAAAATAGAACTCGGCAATGAACTTGTGCCCTTTATGACCTTTGGTACTTGGACACTAAAAATGAAAAGGGAAATCTGATGAAGCCATTTTTTCTGCTAGACGGCAAATATTATTCTGACTCAATGAATAATATCGGCATATCTTTAATCTTCATATTGTTATATGAAATATGAATAATTGTGTTTTTTAACCACGAAATTATAATGTAAGGGATAAAAATATGACTACTAATCAAGCTGTTATTGCAACCTACTTAAGCCATCATGCTGCAGAAGATGCGGTGAAGGAACTTCAGAAAGGCGGTTTCGACATGAAGAAGATGTCGATCGTCGGCAAGGATTTCCACAGCGAAGAGCAGGTGCGCGGGTTTTACAACACTGGCGACCGAGTAAAATTCTGGGGTAAGTTTGGAGCGTTCTGGGGCGGTCTGTGGGGACTGTTTTTCGGATCGTTATTCATGTTCATACCTGTCATCGGACATATCATCGTCTTGGGGCCTCTGGCAAGTGCTATAGCCGCAGCCGTCGAGGGTGCTGCACTCACGGGCGGCATCTCGGCTCTAGGTGCAGCTCTGGTGAGTATCGGCATCCCGAAAGATTCCGTACTGAAATACGAGACCGAAGTTAAATCCGAAAAATTCCTGTTGATTGCTCACGGCACCAAGGACGACATTGACAGGGCTAAACAAATATTGGATGTGACCAAAGCGGATGAAGTTGCGATATTCAGCTAATAACGATATGGGGCATTGTAAAATAAATCAAAATTTTGTTAAAGCTCCCCATTTTTTTAGTTTTTTTAAACGTACCAGGAGAATGAAAATGAAATTAATCGTAACAATTGCTGTTTTAAGTGGTGTATTGCTAACTACAACCATGATTTCACCGGTTTTGGCAGCAAAGCATAAACCAGCGGAAATAACATGCGAAGAGTTTGTGGCGCTCGACGATGTGGTTAAGCCCAAAATAGTGTACTGGAACGAAGGCTTCATCTACAAGGGTAAGCCGGTTGACGCCGTAATTGATATCGAAGAAACAGACCAGTTGATTCCCGTGCTTATTACAGAATGCCAGAAATCCCCCAAGGTTTCATTGAAAGAAAAGCTAAAGGAAATTAAAAAACCTAAGGGCGGTTAGAAACAGTTTCAGAAGTGTAGAAGTACGAGTTTTGATTGGCAAGTCTGGTTTTCGGTATTGGCTTCTGTAAACCAGACTTCCTAATAAGGTTTTTCGTACATGCTGATAGGTTTATGCACTCATCAGTTAGATTATAAAGTTGAGTTGGCTCAGGACTTGCCCATTGGCTCTGAGGAAATAGAAAGTGCCCCCCGATATGTTTATTCAGCAACGCTTAAAACTATCTGGAGCTGGTGAATTCCCGATAACGTGGATTCGATGCTTTAATGATTAATCGAGCCAATGAAAAATGGGATGAATCTTATTAAAGTTAATATCTACTGAATAGTTGGCAAACAATCAAAAGTGAAGGACATCATGAAAACACCAGATTACGGATTCTTTTTTTATGTGACCAAGCACTTAATAATGTGCTTTTCATTGCTAAGTTTTGCAATCACAGCCCATGCAGTTGAAACAACCAAACTGCCATTACCTGTTGAAGGTCGTCTAGTCGTTACTGGATCTGTCGCATTAAGCAATCTCATGACCTACTGGACTCAAGCATTTTCAGAGCGCAATCCATTAATCACTGTAACTATCGCTGACCCGGGCGGAAACGCAGGGATTGAGGCATTGATCAATGGTACAGCTGAGATAGCGCTGACAAGTGCACCAATAAACCGTAAACAGGAAGATGCCTTTGAAGCTCGTTTCGGTTACACGCCTCAAGTGATTCCTGTGGCTATGGATGCAGTTGCCGTCTATGTTAATGATTCAAATCCCTTAACAAGAATTGCCCTTCAAGACCTTGATGCCATATTTTCCAGTACTTACCGTTGTGGCGAATCTCAACCGATTCAAACATGGGGGACATTGGGTGTAAAAGGAAATTTGGCAAAGCAGCGGATCACCGTATATGGCTTAACTGTCGCTACAGGAGCCACCAGTCTTTTTAGAGAAATCGCTTTGTGTGGAGGCGATTTTATTAAAGATTTTCAGACATTGGCAGGGCCAGAAGCCGTCGAGAATGCACTTGGTTCAGATTTTGCCAGTATAGGGTTTTCCAGTAGCGCAATGCGCTCGGCTGGCATTCATGCGCTTGCCATTGCTTCGCATAAAGGTGCTCTGGCTGTAGCACCAACAACCGATACTATCCGTTCTGGACAATACCCTATGAGCCGTACCTTGAGTATTGCCATTAATCGGCCAAAGAACCAGCCGCTTTCTCCGGCGTTACAATCTTTTATAGATTTCGTTCTCTCGCCGGAAGGGCAAAGCGTTGTCACCAAGGCCGGTTATGTATCGTTGCCCTGATCATTACCAACAAAATTTGGCAATATCCATTTAGGAACAGGATTGACAAATTCATAGTAATGCTAACTGCAAACGTAGAATTAACTCCAGTTTGAGCTGCTTTCGTTTCTGATTTATTGCGGTCATCAGTTCAGTCAGATGACATTCATTGGAAACATCTGGTCGAAACCATACGGTTCTGTCGCATTAGTTGTCAAGCCGAGCGAATTTTTCACTCTTAGGAATTGAAAGATCCAATGGTCAGTTTAACAGATCAACTATCTGAGGAAAATATACTTATACAGCATTATAAGCTGTTTATAGCTTTAGCAGCATAACTTGGCGCGCGGAGCAAGGCTTTTGAATATGTGCGGGCAGAACCAGCTTAGATAATGGTCCGCAATTGTTCTTTTCTGACTGTTGTTTGTTAAGTTCTTAGTATAAAGTCGACATGTATTGCTTGTCTGAAATAATGCGCCATGAGTGATATGTGGTAATAATATTACATTCCGACTTATTGCTTATCACTTATTATGTTTTTCTATGTGTTTCACTTTGTTTAATGCTGAATAAAAATTCACTCTGGAGGAAATCATGCACAATAAAATGGCCCAGCTTACTTTGTTTTCTTTTATTCTATTTTCCTGCAACATTGTTTTTGCCAAAGAGGTCGTTGAAATTCAATTTGGAGCGCTGCCGGATGCGGTAAAAAAAACAACCTTAGATTACATAGAAAAACAACACATTACTAGAATAACAAAAGTCACTGGTGAAGGACTTGTCAAATTTGAAATTGAAACAGATAAAGTAGAAAACAATAAAGACATTATTACTCAAGATATTGTGATTGCAAGTAACGGAAAAATAATGAAATTGTCTCAGGAAGTGCCTTATTTCTCCTTACCGTTCGAGCAAATGCAAGAAATCGAAAAGCGCTACCCTAAAATTAAAGTCGATGAAGTAGAATCGATCCAAATACATTATTTTGATGTTTTTGGCATAGTTAATGGTCAAAAGATTAAATTTAGACTCTTTGCAAATGGGGCAATAGAAGAAATTATGGCTGACCCAAAAAAAACTAACGGCCAATAAATGTTGACGCCAGTCTAAAATTGATTAGTTCGAGAGAGGATCTTGCCGATATTCGTCTGACCAGCTTAGGCATCACAGCGATGCCCAAGCCAAAAGCCTTAGTTGGTCTCTCATTGGCGCATATGCAGGACAAAGTCGGCCTCTCGGTCAATGATATGAACAAGCGGTTTGGCAAAATGCTGCTGTTCCAGTTTACCTATACAGTGTGCCACTTCATCTAAATGGCTTTCAACCGTTTCAGATAATTCATGATTTTGATAGGTTGCGTAACTGTCGTTGTCCGTAACCAGTTTTTGTGCAACAGGAGCAATCGGTTGCCCCGTTTGATCACTTAAAATAATGCTGCTTTGTAAATCATAATCCACATTCGTTTCGTGTGTTATCTGGTATTTATCCAGCTTACTGGCATGTTTTCGATAATTTAATTGTGACCAATCATAAGCGCATAAAGCATACTGACTGCAATGCGTAGCAATGCCTTCATGGGCTGCGACTAATAAAGGCTCATGCAGTTTCGTTAAGGTTAACACTGTCGTTTTATAAAACCGCCAAGCCGCTTGTGTACTGGCAAAATTCGTGCTTTTATTAGGCAATGACCGCCAGCACTCAAGGTGTCAGTGGAGTTCAAATGCTCAGTCACCAACTGTTGGTGACGCTTTGCCAGTCGAGGCTCGATTTCTATAACTTTTTTTATATTCATGGCGTATGTTACTATTTTTTGTACTTTAAGTTGTGTAGATAGCTATGCTTTAGGTGGGGGAGGTTCCACGAAACACATGTGCGAGGCTTTTTCATTCATCCCAGCTCCGGTGTAGATCATCCAGGCACCTAGGAAGTGGGGCGTGCCAACATAAGCTATCTGCGTGACCCCAGGCAGGCACCAGAGAGGATGTTTTCTATGCAAATTACCCCAAATGAATTTGAAGCCAAGCCGGTACCCTCGAAGCCAGAAAAGGCAAATTCTCCAGACATCGCCGCTGCGACGGTCCCAGACACGCTTGCGGCGCTTCAAGTAAACCCCGACACCGGGCTCACGAATGCGGAGGTGGACGTCCGCCGGAAAGAGCATGGCTACAACGAAGTAGCCGAAAAGAAAGGGCATCCGGTCCTCATGTTTCTCTGGAAATTCTGGGGAATATCGGCGTGGATGCTCGAACTGATCATGGTGTTGTCCGCCGTGCTCGGAAAATATTCGGATCTCGTCGTGGTCGGCGCGCTGCTGGTAATCAACGCCGTTTTGGGGTTCATGCAAGAGCGTCGGGCCGCCGGTGTTGTGGAGGCGCTGCGAAAACGGTTACAGGTCAATGCGCGCGTTCGGCGCGATTCGAGCTGGCGGCTCATTCCCGCTCGGGAGTTGGTTCCCGGCGACATCGTTCGCGTGCGACCCGGCGACATCATTCCAGCGGACGTGAAACTCCTCACGGGGGCGATGACCATCGACCAGTCGGCGCTCACCGGCGAGTCGAAGGACGCCGACAAGGCGCCTGGCGACGTGCTCTCATCGGGATCCATCGTCCGCCGTGGTGAGGGCAACGGCGTGGTCATGCTGACCGGGGCAAAGACCTATTTTGGCCGCACCACGGAGCTCGTGCAGAAGGCTCGACCTAAGCTTCACATCGAAGCGGTCGTGGCCAAGGTCGTCCGTTGGCTCTTTGTCATTGTCGGCGCACTGCTGGGCGTAGTGGTCGTGCTGTCGTTGATCCGCGACGTGCCGATCCTGGAGATGGTTCCCCTCATGCTCGTGCTGCTGATGAGTGCGGTGCCGGTCGCCCTCCCTGTCATGTTCACGGTCAGCATGGCGGTTGGAGCGAAAGAACTAGCGAAGCGCGGCGTGTTGGTTACGCGTCTCAGCGCCACCGAGGATGCTGCGACGATGGACGTGCTCTGTGTGGACAAGACCGGCACGATTACAATGAACCAACTGGTCGTCACCGGCGTGATTCCACAGGAACATGTGACAGAATCCGACGTATTGTTTGCTGCTGCACTGGCATCTCAAGAGTCTAACCAGGACCCGATTGACCTGGCATTTCTTGCCGCAGCAACAGCGCATCACGTATTCGACGGCGTCCCCGCAGTCACACCGGTGTCCTTCACGCCGTTTGATGCCAAAAACCGACGCACGGAAGCCGTGGTAGAACAGAACGGCCAACAGCTATGTGTGATGAAAGGCGCGGTGCGAACCGTCGCTGAAGCCTGCGGACTCCAGTCCCCTGCAATCGAGGCGCTGGAGGCGCAGGTTAGCGAATCGGCATTGAAGGGATATCGGACACTGGCGGTAGCGCGCGGCCCCGAGACGGGTACGCCCACCTTGCTTGGATTAGTTACATTGTTTGATCCGCCTCGGCCGGACGCTAAGCAACTCATCGCTGCACTTCACGACCTCGGCGTGTCAGTGAAGATGCTCACCGGTGATGCCCTGGCGGTTGCAAGTGAAATCGCGCAAGGCGTGGGGCTACCCAACATCCAGCGCGTGTCGGATCTGAAGGCTGCGAGCGCACAGGCCGGCAACGAGGCAGTTGACTTGTTGGCGGGCGCCGATGGTTTCGCGGAGGTCTATCCAGAGGACAAATACATCGTGGTGCAACACCTGCAAGCCGCGGGACACGTGACTGGCATGACAGGCGACGGTGTCAACGATGCGCCCGCCCTGCGCCAGGCTGAAGTCGGTATCGCCGTCAGTACTGCAACCGACGTGGCCAAGGGTGCCGCGAGTGTCGTTCTGACCGAACCTGGTCTGACAAATATCGTGGCGTTGGTCGGGCAGGGGCGGACAATCTACCAGCGCATCCTGACATGGATCATCAACAAGATCAGCCGGACGATCCTGAAGGCGGCCTTCGTGGCCATCGCTTTCGTGGTAACCGGTAAGTTTGTCGTTTCCGCCTTGGCGATGTTGCTGCTGGTCTTCATGACGGATTTCGCCAAGATCGCCCTTGCCACTGACCACGTTCGACCATCCAATAAACCGGAGACGTGGAACATCGGGGGCTTCATCACAGTCTCCGTGGTGCTTGGTATTGTGATGGTCGCGGAGGCGCTCCTCCTCCTGTGGATGGGTTGGTCGCGTTTTGGTTTGGCGACCAACGATAACGCCCTCTATACCTTCAGTTTTCTGACGTTGCTCTACATGGCCGTATTTTCCATCGTATCCGCGCGTGAGCGAAGCTGGTTCTGGACAACGATGCCCAGCAAGACACTCGTGGCTGCCCTCACGGCGGATGCGCTCACAGGCACCGTCCTGACGTTAGCGGGTCTCCCGGGACTCATGCCATTGCCTTGGTGGCAGACGCTCACAATTTTTGTTTATGCGATGGTTGCGTGCCTTGTCGTCAACGACGCAGTGAAGGTCGCGATGATCAAATGGCGCGTTCTTAATGATGTGACCAAGAAACCGGTCGATTTCAAATCGCAGATAGCCAAGCGAGCCAATGAACCAAAAGAGCAGCAAGGCCGCAGCGAGGGCCTTGCGGTTCAGGACTGTCTCCAGATTGAAGATAAGAAATCTGCAAGAATTAGTAATCGCCGTGTTCACATGGCAAATGAAAGGACATTTCTTGCATGGATAAGAACAAGCATAGGGATCATGGCATTCGGTTTTGTTGTTGAAAAGTTTGCGTTATTCATAAAGCAAATGTCATTAATTTTGAGAAACGCTAACATTGAAAATGCTTCACCAGCTTCTCATGGATATTCGGCAATCGTTGGAATATTCCTTGTAGGTCTTGGCACGTTGATGGGCTTGCTTGCATTTGTCAGGTACAAGAAGGTTGAGAGACAAATAGATAATGACACATATCAGCCGTCATCGATACTTGACCTACTACTGACCCTATCAGTCCTTGCAGTTGGAATCTTCCTTGTCGTGTATTTAATTCGTAGTACTTAAAACGGTTACTCTATCGAGCTGGTCAGAAAAACATCACTGAGAAACTTTCAGGCTGCCATAGGGAATTTCGCCGATTCTGTTTCTACCCTGGAATCAATACTCAAGTAAGTGAAGTTTTTATGAGAAAGCCCAGCCCAAGCAAGCAGTGAAAATCACGCGACCGCTAATGCCTGCGGCACCCTAGCCGTCCTGAGTCTCTCGTTCACACCCAAACAAGGGGTGTGAACATTATCCCAATGAATCGACGCGATGTCGGAAAGCCGAATCATTCGATCTCTCAAACCTGAAATAGGATAGGTTCTGGTCATAATGAGAATTACTGGACTTCCAGTGATAAAAGGATTTTAGAGGTATACTCCCCACGGCTATAAAAAAGCTTCCAATTTTTTCCACTTTCAGCGCCAATTTGCCAGTCAAGTTAGGCAGGTGGGTATTTTAAAAACAGTAGCATAGCTGTACAATTTTGACGCTCTTTTCTGGCAAAAGTTGCAATGTTTGCACGCCGTTTATCAACCTAATATCCTCAATCGAGTCTCAACTCTTCCATTTATGCACCGTTTTGAGGTTGATGTTATATTTGCCCCATTAGCCCGCGGATGCTCACTTCAGACGCTTGTATTTTTGATCAGGCAGCTTTCGCAGTTGCTCTTCATCTGCCGGTTGAAATCACACATGCATTTCAAGGGGTTTTGGATGGATAAGTGCATTCAACGAAGTTTGATTTAAACGAGTTAAGATCAAAATATTTGACTTATGGAGCTGGATTTTGTACTGTCTAACGTTTTCTAAATGAGTAGTGACTAAAACGTAATCCTCGCTTGTGACTATTTTTAGTGCGATACGGCCCGGCCGCCGTAACAATTTATCGAAATTGATTTCAAGTTATGTGCTTGTTGCGCTGATTTGCCATTTGTTTTTAGGTCATATGACGATGTTTTCCTATGTGCTGTGTTTCGGTCAGGAGGGTCATGTCGCGGTGGAAAAGGCCGGACATGATCATAAAGCGGAGGCATCGGTTCTTCTACGACAAAATCTGCAAACCCGCCTATCCGCTGTCTCAATGGATGTGAGTCCAACCATTTCGAAAGAAATATCCGGGGAACCGGTAGTTAACGATACTCAATGGTTGAATGATTTACAGCCCTGCCGGGATTTACCGCTTGATGACGACGATCATTGTGGTCATCATTCTCTTAAACCCATTCAACAGCATCTAATGGAAATCGGTTGGGCATTGCTGACAGCCGTTATTCTTTTAATTCTGCCTGTTCAGCTCAGATCTTTAAAACTCAAGCAACTTTCCGCAGTAAATGTCGGCTCCTCAAATCCTGTCTTACGACGCTGCGTCGTCCTGTTGATTTAAGCAAACTCCCAAAATCTTATGCCGTCCTTCTGACGGTTAGATTTTTCTGCATATTGCATGTGGAAAATGGCCTTATGATTTATTTGGGATATCATTCATGTTTTTTTTCGAAAATAAAACAACCGCTAGCAGACTGGCGGCGGTTTTGCTGTTGTCCAGCGTCTCTTCCAGTGCATTTTCAACAGAAAATGCACTGGAACCGCATTCGCCGGCGCAATTACCCGCTCAAATTTCCGTAAACCAGGACGCCGATATTGCCGGCACGCCTCTTACTCTCCAGCAGGCACTGGCTTTAACTTTGACCGGAAATCCGGAGTTAGCGGCTTTTTCCGAGGAAATTCGCGCACGAGAAGCTGCGGAACTGCAAGCGGGTCTGCTGCCGAATCCGGTATTGGGCGCAAATGCGGGCAATTTTGGTAACGGGATCGCCAAGGGCTTTGATGGCGATGTTGTAACACTGGCACTGAGCCAACTAATCGAACTGGGCGGTAAGCGGGCCGCTCGTATTCAGGTCGCACAGATTGGTCGTGAAGTTGCGGACTGGGATTATGAAATTCAGCGCGTAACTGTCTTGACTGGCGTGGCACAAGCTTTTATCGATGTACTCGGTGCCCAGGCGCATACCGAACTAGTGAAGCATTCGCTGGAGCTTGCGGAAAAAGTCGTCCAAACCGTCAGTAACCAAGTCAAGGCCGGAAAAGTGTCGCCAGTCGAAGCGACCCGCGTTGAAGTTGCTTTAGCAACAGCAAGAAGCGAAATGATGCGCACCGAACGGGAACTGGAAGCGTCCAGGAGAAAGCTTACCGCGTTCTGGGGCAGTACGGTTCCGCAATTTTTAAAAGTACAGGGCGATCTCGAAGCTATTCAAACACTGCCTTCATTACAATCGCTGACTGACCGGCTGAAGCATAGTCCGGAACTTGTTCGCTGGACATCCGAACTGTCTAGGCGACAAGCTCTACTGGATCAGGAAAAAGCCAAGGCCGTTCCTGATTTGACCGTGACCCTCGGCGGCAGCAATTATTTGCACAACCAGGACTATGTCATGAATGCGGGGTTTTCTATGCCGTTGCCGGTTTTCGACCGGAATCAGGGCAATATTCAGCAAGCCGAGCGGCAGCGCAGCAAGGCCGAAAATGAACAGCAGGCAGCCCAAGTCCGAGTCGGCACCGAACTCAATGCGACGTATCTGAACCTCGATGCAATCCATGCAGAAGTCGAGAACTACCGCTCTACTATTCTGCCTGGAGCCGAGAGCGCGTATCAGGCCGTGCAAAAGGGCTACCAGTTAGGAAAATTTGCCCTATTGGATGTGCTGGATACTCAACGGACCTTATTTAATGCCAAAGGTCAATATCTGCGTGCCTTGACCGCCTATCATCAAGGCATCGCCGACATTGAACGACTCATGGGCGGCGCTATCAGAGAGAACTCAAAATGAACAAAAAAACGTTAATAATCTTAAGTAGTTTAATCATTATCGGCATAGTGCTGGCTGGTCTGATCCTCACCTTGAAGGTATCTACCGTTACCGATGAAGAACAGGACAAGTCCGCCGAACACAATGAAGTATTTCCGCGTGGGCCGCATCGCGGCAGATTGTTATCAAAAGACGACTTTGCGCTAGAGGTCACGATTTATGAAACGGGCGTTCCACCCCAGTTTCGCGTTTATGCCTACCGGAACGATAAACCCGTCTCGCCTGAACAGGTGCAACTGGACATTACCCTGCATCGTTTCGGTGGACGGATCGAGCAGATTCGGTTTAAACCGGAAGCCGACTATCTACTTGGAGATGCGGTTATTGAAGAACCGCATTCGTTTGATGTGAACATCAATGCTGGTTTTGATAGAAAGATTTTCCCATTTACTTATTCGCAGGTGGAAGGACGGATTCAATTGAATGCCGCATCACTGCAAAGTGCCGGTATCACAATCGATAAGGCGGGGCCTGCTAGCATCGAAAGCGTGTTGAAATTGCCTGGCACCATCGAGTTCGATCAGAACCGGCTGGCCCATGTCGTCCCGCGGGTCGGCGGCGTGGTCGTTGAGGTCCGTAAAAAACTGGGTAAATCCGTTAGCCAGGGAGAAGTGCTCGCAGTCCTGGAAAGCCGTGAACTGGCTGATTTGAAAAGCCGATCGGCAAGCGCGCGTAAACGATTGGAACTTGCCCGTTCGTTGTATCAGCGCGAAGAACGCTTGTGGCGTGAAAAAATTTCCGCCGAGCAGGATTATTTGCGCGCCCGCACGGAATTGGCGGAGGCGGAGATCGCCGTCGCCTCGGCTAACGACCAGTTGGAAGCCTTGGGTATGCAAGCAGATAAAGGCGGGCGCGGCGTCAGTCTGGCTCGTTACGAACTACGCTCACCGCTGGATGGGACGGTGGTTGAAAAGCATCTGGTCGTCGGCGAAGCTGTTCAGGCCGATGCGAAAGTGATGCTCATTGCCGATTTGACCCAGGTCTGGGGCGATTTCAGCGTGCCCGCCAAAAATTTGAACCAGGTCAAAACAGGACAACAGGTACGCGTTAAAGCGCCGGAGCTGGGCTTGGAAACTGAGGCAACCATTGAATATTTGGGCGCTTTGGTTGGTGAACAAACGCGTTCGGCACCTGCCCACGTTCATATCGATAATCCTGAGCAACGCTGGCGGCCTGGCTTGTTCGTCAGCATCGAGGTGGTCGAAGCGGTAGCCACTGTGCCGGTAACGATAGCACTCGAAGGGCTACAGAACTGGCGTGATTTCGATACGGTGTTTGTCCAAGTTGGTGATCAATTTGAAGTGCGTCCATTGCAACTGGGGCGGCGGGACGCAAATCGTGCAGAGGTTCTACAAGGACTTGCTCCAGGAGAACATTATGCGGCGGCCAACAGTTTCGTATTGAAAGCGGAATTGGGTAAGGCCAGCGCGACTCACGATCATTAGGAGGCATCATGTTCGAACGAATTCTAAAGTTATCTATTCAAAACCGCTGGTTCATTATGCTTGCCACCCTAGCGGTGGCATCGCTGGGGATCTACAGTTTCCAGCGCCTGCCGATCGATGCGGTGCCGGACATCACCAATGTTCAGGTGCAGATCAACACCGCTGCAGCCGGTTATTCACCGCTAGAGGCGGAGCAGCGCGTTACATTTCCGATTGAAACGGTCATGGCTGGGCTTCCGGGCCTGGAACAGACGCGGTCGGTGTCTCGCTATGGTCTGTCTCAGGTGACCGTTATCTTTAAAGACGGAACCGACATTTATTTTGCCCGGCAACTGGTCAGTCAGCGTATTCAAGAGGCAAAAAGCCAATTGCCCCCGGGACTGGACCCCGCCATGGGACCAATAGCAACCGGCCTCGGCGAGATTTTTATGTGGACGGTGACGGCAGGTCCCGATGCGCGCAAATCCGACGGCAGCTCCTACAATGAAACCGATCTGCGGACACTGGAAGACTGGGTGGTGCGTCCGCAGATGCGGACTGTTCCAGGCGTCACCGATGTCAACGGTATAGGCGGTTATGTTAAGCAATACCACGTTACGCCCGATCCGGCAAAACTGATTGCTTACGGACTAAGTCTGCGTGACGTAGTCACCGCGTTGACCCGTAATAATGACAATGTCGGTGCCGGTTACATCGAACATCACGGCGAACAATACCTGATTCGGGTTCCTGGCCAGGTAAAAAATCTTGAGGAAATTGGGCGCATTATCATTGGCAATCACCAAGGGACGCCAATTTTCATCCGGGATGTGGCCGATGTGTTGATCGGCAAGGAACTGCGCACCGGCGCTGCCACCGAAAATGGCCGTGAAACCGTGCTCGGTACGGTGTTTATGCTGGTGGGTGAAAACAGCCGGTCGGTTTCTCAACTGACGGGTGACAAACTGAAGGTCATCAACCGCAGTTTACCGGATGGCGTTAAGGCTACGCCAGTCTATGACCGGCGCATTCTGGTCGATAAAACCATCGCAACGGTCAAAAACAATCTGCTGGAAGGAGCCATTCTGGTTATTGCCGTGTTGTTTCTGTTTTTGGGCAATCTGCGTGCCGCTTTGATTACTGCGCTGGTGATCCCACTGGCGATGCTGTTTACGTTCACCGGCATGGTCACGCAAGGTGTGAGCGCCAATTTAATGAGTCTGGGCGCACTGGATTTCGGCATTATTGTCGATGGCGCTGTGGTCATCGTGGAAAACTGCGTCCGTCGTCTGGCGATCGAACAACACCGCTTGCAGCGGCCATTGTCATTGTCCGAGCGACTTGAAACGGTGTTCAGTGCTTCCCATGAGGCGAGGCGTGCGTTACTGTTCGGTCAGGCCATTATCATGACCGTGTATTTACCGATATTCACCTTGTCAGGCGTCGAAGGCAAAATGTTTCAGCCCATGGCGTTTACCGTTGTGACCGCCTTGTTGGGCGCAATGCTGCTTTCTATTACCTTTATCCCCGCCGCGCTCGCGATCTTTATCGGTGAACGGGTTAGCGAAAAGGAAAATCCGCTGATGCGTTTCGCACATAAAATCTATCAGCCGCTGTTGGATCGGGCCTTGGCAAATGTTCCGGTGGTTTTGACGGGCGCTGCTGTATTGGTTGTCTTGAGCTTGCTGTTGTCTACGCGCATGGGATCGGAATTCATGCCTACGTTGGATGAAGGCGATATCGCCCTACATGCCTTGCGTATTCCAGGAACCAGTTTATCGCAGGCAGTTGAGATGCAACATACGCTGGAGAGCAAAATTGCTACCTTTCCGGAAGTTGAACGCGTGTTCGCAAAGATCGGCACAGCTGAGATCGCGACCGACCCGATGCCCCCCAGTGTGGCAGACACGTTAATTATGATGAAAGAACGTTCCGAATGGCCCGACCCCGGCCGTTCCAAAGCCGACTTGCTGACGGTGCTGGAAAAGGCAGTCAAGGAAGTGCCTGGCAATAACTATGAGTTTACGCAGCCGATCAAAATGCGCTTTAACGAACTGATAGCCGGTGTTCGAGCTGATGTCGCGGTCAAGGTATTTGGTGACGATCTGGAAAGTCTACTGGAAATAGCAGGGCAAATGAGCAAGATTCTGGAAAAGGTGCCTGGCGCTTCGGATGTTAAAGTCGAACAGGCGACCGGATTGCCGTTATTGACGGTGCAGATCAAACAGGACATGCTGGCACGCTTCGGTTTGAATACCGCAGATGTTCAGGCCGCAGTTCAAGCTGCTATGGGTGGAGCTAGAGCCGGTGATGTTTTTGAAGGCGACCGGCGTTTTGAACTGTTGGTACGCCTGCCGGAAAAACTGCGTAGCGACCCTGAGACGATGCGGCAAATCCCCATACCGTTACCTACTCAGCAACAGGCTTCGATGCAACAAGCCTTTATTCCGCTCGGCACGGTAGCGGATTTTGAATTGACTCAGGGACCTAATCAAATCAGTCGTGAAAATGGTAAAAGGCGGATTGTTCTGACTGCTAATGTGCGTGGTCGGGATTTAGGCTCTTTCGTGGCGGAAGCCCAACAGAAAATCGGAGCTGAGGTCAAGGTACCTGCCGGATACTGGATTGCCTGGGGCGGTCAATTCGAACAGATGATCGCCGCTACCGAGCGGCTGCAAATCGTGGTGCCGGTGGCGTTGCTGATTATTTTTCTGCTGTTGTATGCCACTTTCGGCAATTTCCGTGATGGCCTTTTGGTGTTCACCGGCGTGCCGTTTGCACTGACCGGCGGCATCATAGCACTGTGGCTGCGGGATATTCCCCTATCGATTTCGGCGGCAGTCGGTTTTATTGCGCTTTCCGGCGTGGCGGTGCTCAATGGGTTGGTATTGATTACCTTTATCAATAAATTGCGCCAAGATGGATTAGCACTGGAACAGGCAATCCGCGAAGGTGCGATAGTTCGGTTAAGGCCGGTATTGATGACAGCGTTAGTGGCATCATTCGGTTTCGTGCCGATGGCGATTGCCACGGGAACCGGAGCCGAGGTACAGCGCCCCCTGGCAACCGTGGTTATCGGAGGCATTTTGTCATCAACGATGCTGACTTTGCTAGTGCTGCCAATTTTATATTGGTTTGCACATCGTAATGATAAAAAGGAACAGATTATAGGTGACTAGATAGATAGGATTAGAGCGGTTGCTTTGTGCGGAAAAGTTAAAACGGCTTGGTAAACATGACATCCATAGAATTTTATATACTATAAAGAGAATTAATACATGACGAATAAACACTCCCACGATCATTGCGATGGACATGGTCACGACCATAGCCACAATCATAACCATGCTTCCAAAAGCTTTAATCGTGCATTCGCAGTTGGGGTTACGCTTAACGTTGGTTTTGTGGTGGTTGAGGTGGTTTATGGCTTGCTTTCCAATTCTCTTGCGCTGTTAGCTGATGCTGGTCACAATCTCAGCGATGTCTTGAGCTTATTACTCGCGTGGGGTGCAAGCATTTTAGTGCGAAAACTGCCAACGCAACGTCATACTTATGGTTTGCGCCGTACTTCGGTTTTGGTCGCATTGATTAACGCGCTGGTTTTGCTTGTTGCTGTGGGTGCTATTGCGTGGGAGGCTGTTCTTAGATTTGACCATCCTCAATCAGTAGCAAGTGACACCGTAATTTTAGTGGCTTCAATCGGAATCCTCATCAACGGATTTACGGCATGGTTGTTCATGTCAGGCAAAGAAAAAGATGTAAATATTCGCGGGGCATATTTACACATGGTAGCTGACGCTGTTATTTCACTGGGTGTCGTTGTGGCAGCCATAGCCATGCACTTTACGAACTGGTTATGGTTAGACCCTGCCATGAGCCTTGCAATTGCTATTGTTATCGGTGTTGGCACATGGAGTTTATTGCGCGAATCAATAAACCTTGCTCTTGATGCAGTGCCAGTGGGTATTCAACTGGTCAAAGTTGAGGCTTATCTCGCTAGTCTTCCAGGCGTTAAAGCAGTGCATGATTTACACATCTGGGCTATGAGTACGACTGAAACGGCATTAACAGTACATTTGGTCAAGCCAGATGCTGTTATTGATGATGAGCTTCTTGTTCGAATCAACAATGAATTACGCGAACGGTTTGAAATTCAGCACACTACCGTTCAATTTGAGCTTGGTGATACATCATATCCATGCAAGCAAGCACCTTTAGAGGCTGTTTAACTACAAATTATGAGGGTCAAATTATGAAACTAGGAATAATTATCTATTCGAATGATTCGGAAACCGTATGGAATGCTTTCAGACTATCGTCTTTTTCACTTAAAAAAGGCGATGAAGTTGAGGTTTTTCTTCTCGGGAAAGGCGTAGAAAGTGAAACGCTTGATACACACAAATTTAATGTTTCTGCGGAAATGAAGCAATTTATCGAAGCAGGTGGAAAAATATACGCCTGTGGAACCTGCCTTAAGCTGAGGGAGCTTGAAGAGACAGAAATATGTCCAGTTTCAACGTTGTTTGACCTCCATAAGATTATCAGTGAATCAGATAAGATACTTACTTTTTAATGGGATCAAAATGAACAGAAAAGAACATTGGGAAGCTATTTATAAAAGTAAATCTCCTGCTGAGGTGAGTTGGTATCAACAGAAACCGACGATCTCCCTTGAGTTAATCGCAAAATGTTCATTATCAACCTCTGATTCAATCATTGATGTGGGTGGAGGTGCATCAACATTATGCGATTATCTCTTAGAAAGCGGCTATAACCATTTAACCGTTTTAGATTTATCCGCTAACGCCCTTGAACATTCAAAACAGCGGTTAGGTAATAAAGCAAGTTCAATAGAGTGGCAAGTTGAGGATGTAATGAAGTTTTCCACCCCTAAACACTATGACATTTGGCATGACCGTGCGGTATTCCATTTTTTAACTGATGAAAGCGACCGCAAAAAATATATAGCCGTGTTAAATGCTTCAGTCAAAGTAGGTGGACACATAATTATTGCTGCTTTTGCTATTGGAGGCCCTACGATGTGCAGTGGGTTAAGCATCGTTCAATACGATAAAACAAAGTTAAAAAACGAATTAGGAAAAAACTTCACTCTTGTTGAACAACGCGCTGAAGAACACATGACTTCAACGGGGAATGTTCAGCTATTTGGGTATTATCTGTTGGTAAAAAATGCTTAATTGGGTTTATCCCTCTGAAAAAAGGAAACTATTAATGAAACTATCAGCCGTATTATGTCTATTTATCGCTTTAGCGGTAACAACTCCTGCCCATGCAGTGGAAAAAGCCAGCGAACAACGACTTGACGAAGTGGCACAGCGTGGTTCTCATGTGATGCCCTTTAATTTAGAACAGACTACCCATGTTTTCTCTAAAACAGAGAAAGGCGGGGTGCAACAAGTCATCGTTAAAGACCCGGCCAACACCGAGCAAATTAAATTAATACGCGAGCATTTGACTAAGATTTCCGATGAATTTAAGCAAGGTAATTTTTCTAATCCTGTAAGAATTCACGGTGACACCATGCCTGGCTTGGATGAATTACGCAAAGCAAAGCCAAAGCAAATTGATATTGTGTATAAAGAGTTACCTGATGGAGCAGAAATTAATTACTCAACAGATAGTCCCGTCCTTATCAAGGCGATTCATCAATGGTTCGATGCTCAATTAAGTGACCACGCACGTCATGCTATTTCAGGGCATTCAAATCATCAAATGCATAAGTAGTAACCGTCACGTAAATTGAACCTCCTTTTTTACGGTACAAGAATTATGAAGTCATGCAATCAAGCTAAAAAATCCTGCGCTTGTGCCGGAGACAAACCGGATACCAGTCAGCCAAGCGTATCCATGCCTGCGAGTGACATGACTTTCAAGATCGAAGGCCTGGACTGCGCTGAAGAAGTCGCCATTTTAAAAAGTGCGATAGGCCCGATAGCGGGGGGCAGTGACAAGCTGGTTTTTGATATTTTAAATAGGCGCATGACACTGTTGCCTGACGCTGAGCCGGTGACTGAGAAAACCATCGTTAAAGCGGTTGCCTTAACCGGGATGAAGGCGGCTCGCTGGCAGGCGGGTCAGGCGCAAGCTGATGTAAAACAACTGCACCGTTCGAAGACTGTTTATACCACGCTCAGCGGTTTGTTGATTATGGTCGGAATGTTGGTTCATATCGTTATGGCCGGTGGCTTTAGTGATGCGCAAACTTTTCTCAGTCACCCTGAAAATTGGTCGCTACACTGGGAGGTAATCATTGACTATCTCACTAGCTTAGCTAACGCACATACTCAGCAAGCGATGCCTTTAGCTGAAAAAATCGCGTTTGGTCTGGCGGTGATTTTCGGTGCTCGGCATGTGATGGTTAAAGCTTTTTATGCGCTGAAACGATTACGTGCCGATATGAATTTGTTGATGATGGTTGCCGTTACCGGTGCCCTATTCATTGATGAATGGTTTGAAGCGGCCACCGTGAGTTTTTTATTTTCCCTGTCTTTGGCAATTGAAAGCTGGAGCATAGGCCGTGCCCGTCATGCGGTAGAGGCGTTACTGGATTTGGCACCCTCTACGGTTACGATCAAGGATGAAAGCGGACAAGAGCGCGTGGTACCTGCCGCAGAAGTCAGTATCGGCAGCCGTTTTATCGTAGCGCCGGGCGATAAAATCCCCTTGGATGGTGACGTGACTACCGGCTTCAGTTCGGTCAATCAGGCACCGATTACTGGTGAAAGCATTCCTGTTGCCAAGCAAGTTGACGATGAAGTGTTTGCCGGAAGTATCAATGGCGAAGGAACACTGGGGATCAAATCCTCAAAACTCGCCTCGGATACCACATTGGCGCATATCATTCGTCTGGTTGGAGAAGCCCATAGCAAGCGGGCGGAAGCCGAGCAATGGGTGGAGAAGTTTGCCCGTATTTATACCCCGGCGGTGATGATCTTGGCGCTGGCCGTGTTTATCATTCCGCCGTTGTTTTTAGAGGGCATCTGGAACGAGTGGTTTTACCGTGCCTTAGTGTTACTAGTGATTGCCTGCCCTTGTGCGTTGGTCATTTCAACTCCGGTCAGTATTGTCGCGGCATTGGCTAGCGCAGCCAGGCAAGGTATTCTGATCAAAGGCGGCATTTATATTGAAGCACCGGCCCATCTTAATGCGATTGCCTTTGATAAAACCGGAACGCTGACCTGCGGTGAGCCAATAGTCACCGGAATTTACCCTTTTAATGATCATAGCGAAGAAGAGCTGTTAAGTCGTGCTGCTGCACTGGAAGCAAGAAGCAATCATCCGCTGGCTAAAGCCATTTTACAATACGCAGAAAATCGGGGTATCCGTGTTGCCACCGCAGACAACGTGACGGTTCTGCCTGGTAAAGGGGTAACCGGACTATTTAATGGCGCTGATTTCTGGTTGGGATCGCGTCGCTATTTATTAGAGCGTAGTCAGGAAGTTCCGGAAATCAGTGAAAAAGCGATTGCACTTGAACAGACCGGCCAAACCGTTATCGCCATTGGCAATGACCGACACATTTGTGGCTTGATTGCCGTTGCCGATCAACCTCGCGCTCAAATTAAAGCGATATTACAATCGCTCAGAGAAAAGGGAATCAAACACCTGGTTATGTTGACCGGTGATAATTGGGTCACGGCTAATAACATCGCGGCTCAAATCGGTATTGATGAAGTACATGCGGAATTACTGCCAACCGATAAAGTTGAGATCGTTAGTCAAATGATCGAAAAATACGGACAGGTTGCGATGATCGGCGATGGTATTAATGATGCTCCTGCACTGGGCCGGGCCAATCTGGGTATTGCTATGGGCGTGTTGGGTTCGGATGCGGCGATAGAAATAGCGGATATTGCCTTAATGGGCGATGACCTCTCCAAACTCCCTTGGCTAATCGGTCATTCCAAAAGAACACTGGCGATTATCCGGCAAAATATTGTTTTTGCACTTACTATCAAAGCCGCTTTTGCACTATTAGCTTTTGCAGGGCTTGCAACGTTATGGGAAGCCATTGCGGCCGATATGGGGGCTTCTTTATTGGTTGTTGCAAACGGATTGAGGCTGCTAAATACTAACAGTCCTAACTCAACGCTATAGCGGAGCTGTTCACCAAGCCATGATGCGATACGCCCTAAAAATTGTTCTTTCAACAGCCGTTATTGTGACTGTCGCCGAGTTGGCTAAACGCAGCTCTTTTTGGGCCGCTGCTCTGGCCTCTTTGCCGCTCACCTCGCTACTCGCGTTCGTCTGGCTCTACATTGACTCCGGCGACATTGAAAAAGTAGCAACACTTTCTCATGGTATTTTCTGGCTAATTTTACCATCGCTGGTGCTATTCATCGTTTTGCCGCTGTTGCTTCGTTACGGTCTTGGGTTTTGGTTAAGCTTAGGTATTGCATGTTTTGCTACTGCCACCGCTTATTTCTGCATGGTTAAAATTTTGGGCGTATTTGGTGTTCAAATTTAGTCTTCCATCAAAAAATAAGTATTTTAATTTTTATATACCATTTACACGAATGTATCCTACGGATCTCCTATGAGTCGTAAGCTGCTGATTTGTTTTATCTCAAAACTGACTATTGCGGTTTACCAAATCAAAGGTGAGTTTGTTCAGATTTTGCGAATGCTGGGTTGTTGCCGCGCACGAGGCCGATCTGAAGAGCGTAAGCCGAAGTTTGATAATTATTAAGAATCGCTATAATAAATCCACACTGATTTCATGTTTGACGCTCATGAATACATTTAAAAGAAACGGGAAAACGTGTCAATTTCCTCGCGAGACGTTCGATAATTATTAACAGGGGCATCAGAATCTTCATAACCCATTGCCATACCGCAAATGAGAATAACCTTGTCAGGATATCCCAGTGTTTCTTTGATGATCTTCGGATATTCAGCTAATGACGCTTGCGGGCAAGTTGCTAACCCTTCTTCAATGGCTGCCAGCATGACTGACTGCAAAAACATGCCATAATCCAAAAAAGAGCCTGTTGCCATATCGGAATCCATAAAGAAAAGAAGCATGATAGGCGCATCAAATGCCCTGTAATTTGCAACCCATTGCTCTATCTGTTTTTCTTTGTCATCTCGATTGATTTCGAGTGCGGTATAAAGCTGGAGGCCGCAAGCCTTACGTCTTGTCTTATAAGGCTCATGCCATTCACACGGATAATATTGATAATCCATTCGCGCCTTTACGCCGCTTCGATATGCATTTTCCAAACGTTGCTCCAAGAGTTTCTTTTTTTCACCCATAACCACGGCAACTTGCCAAGGCTGGGTATTTACACCAGAAGGAGCCTGTTTGGCGGCATTTAAAATACGTTTTATTTTCTCTACATCGACAGTTTTGTTTAGAAAAGCACGAGTGGATTTACGCTTTGCTAAAGCTTCCGAGACTTTCATAGGCTACCTTTTCACTTCTGAGAGCCCTCGGCTAAGTGGGCATCAACGGGAGATTCGAATGCAATGAAAAGAACACACGGCCCGGAGTCGGTGCATGAAGCCTTGTGCGGAGCTTTAATCGGCCCATACGCGTAAGTACCGGGCTTGAGAACTGAAGGGCTGTGTCCACTATATTCGATGCGAAGTTCTCCAGAAACAAGGATCATGCGCTCAGCTGAAGAATGCCAATGGGACGGAATGGTGTAGTTCGCCGGTACCTTGAGGAATACATCCGCGTTGGGTTTGGCAGGGTCGCCGTGAAGGACGGCGATCTCGCACCCCTTGGGAAAGAGTGGTGGGCATGAACCCCACTTGAGCTGAGCATCGTCAAAGGCAAGGGTGTGCGGCTTTTCGGATGGTACTTCTGCCCCCGCAGAGGTATTGGGGAGACCGATTGTCTTAGAAGGGGGCGGTGGTGTATAGATATTATCTAAATCCTTGTCGATTTTAACGGCAAGACTTTCGACACCTTTTAGCGTTAATTTTTTATCGCCGCCTTTTGTCTCTGAAATATAATTACCAATTAATTGACCGTCCTTAACCCTGACTAAATGCCCCATAATATAAGCGAATAAATAACTTGGTTTATGCAGTCTACCAACTAATACATAATCAGCCCCTGCTTTGTTAGCGAGTTCTGCGGCAATATCGCTGTGGTCAAAAAGATACCCAAAACCGCTGTTGGCTTCGTGTTGAGCATTTAAGTCAACAGCAATGATCTTATAGCCCGCTCTTTTTAATTCACCTTCTAGCATAGCCTTTATACTCGCCGTTCTTTCAATTTCAGCAGGTATTCGGGGGGCAAGGGTGACATCATTTAATTCAAAGTCCAATATAGCGATGCTTGTTTCAGCAAATACGCCAACACTGAACAAGCATAAAAATAATACGCCAAGCATGTGGCGTAATCCTGCATTGTTTCTAGGGTTCATAATTAAATTACACTGTATCTTGTTGAAAAAAATATCATCGGTAACACCGCCATTAATTGTTTCATCATATTCGTTTTATAGTCGCTAGTAGAGTAGCGAGTAAATGTAAGTCCGTAACCTTATATTTGCCCGTAAAAGTCGGGCAATTTGCCCGGCCTTCCTGCGGCCCCTATTCCAGTCACGGAATTCAAGCTTAAAATGATCTAAAAAATGAATATTTTCCGACGCTGAATTGTCAGCAAAGCATTTAACAGAAGCTTGCGCTCACTATGAATCTAAAATTTCATCTCCTATCACGTATTGTCCTTATTGCTGGCACTTGCCTGATTGCAACAGCAGCCTATGTTCTTTATCAGACCGATCAGCAAGCTATTCTTGAGACACAAGTAACGGCTGAGTCAATCGATAAGCAATTGGAACTTCAATTGGTGCATATCGATGCAGGTTTTGCTCAACCGGAACGTTTCCCTGATTTTAATTTATGGAAAGAGACCAGTACCGCGTCCGGCATTTGTATAAGTTACTTATCAACGAATAACAGTCTCAGGCGCAACATTTGCAATGGCGCAAAAATAACGTCACGAAGCTGGCCTATTTGGTTTGAAAGCTTTTACCAATGGGCTTTCCATCCCGGCTTGGAGGTGGTGCGACCAATAGAATTCAAGGGGCGGATTCATGGTTCAGTTATCGTTGCGCCCAGCGCTGAGATGGGAATAGCAAGCGCCTGGCAGAATATCCGTGGCTTAATGGGGCTTTCTGCAAGTACCACTTTGGCTCTTTGCTTGCTGGTTTATTTCGCTGTGAGTCGAGCTTTACATCCGGCACAGGTGATCGTTGCAGGCTTGGAGAAAATGGAAAAAGGTGAATTGTCATTTCGGCTACCCACTTTCGAGCTAGATGAATGGCAGCGAACAGGAAAGGCCATCAATCAACTGGCGGCAAGTCTGGAACAACTCCTTTCCGAGCGTAAGAAATTAGCATTAAAGCTGATGAATATTCAGGAGGAAGAGCGCCGTTACCTGGCACGAGAGCTGCATGATGAGTTTGGTCAATGCCTGGCTGCGATCAATGCGGTCGCAGCTTCCATTTCACAAACCGCAGAAATTGAATGCCCGGAACTGGTTCCGGAAGGGAAAAACATCAGTCGAATTGTCCATCATATGATGGAATCATTACGTGGATTATTATTGCGCTTACGCCCTTCTGACATTGATGAACTGGGCCTTACAGCCAGTTTAAAAAGCCTGGTGGCTGGCTGGAATGCCAGCAGTGGTGGCAAGACTCATTATAACCTTGCTGTTCATGGCGACCTTGACCGGTTACCCGAACCTATTCCCGTTACTATTTTTCGGATTGTTCAGGAATGTCTGACCAATGTATCCAAACATTCAGCCGCTACGAATGCGAAAGTAACACTCCGGACAGTCTCCGAAAATAGTTCAATAACAACCATTGAACTCATTATCGAAGATGACGGTAAGGCCAATAAACTGCCGTTTGAAGACAACCCCGGAATTGGCCTGCTCGGTATACGTGAACGTGTAGCCGCACTCGGAGGCCGGTTGACGTTAAAGACAGGTAATCCCAGCGGGCTTGCAGTCCATGTATGGCTTCCGGCTCAGCCTATTTCAGGAACACAGACATGACAGGCTCGGAAAGTATCAGAATTTTGCTGGTCGATGACCATGCCATCGTGCGTGAAGGCTATCGCTCACTATTGGAGAAGCAATCAGGAATGGAAGTGGTTGCTGAAGCAGCTGATGGAGCGGAAGCCTATTCACGCTTTAAGGATTGCAACCCTGATATAGCCGTTATGGATATTTCAATGCCCGGCCAAGGGGGGCTGGAGGCTATTACGCGCATTAAACAACGATGCCCGGATGCGAAGATCCTGGTATTCAGTATGCACCAGAATCCAAGCTTTGCTGTTCAGGCAATCAGGGCGGGGGCGCTGGGTTATGTCACCAAGAGCAGTGCGCCGGATGTTTTAATTCGGGCTATCCATGATGTCTATGCAGGGCGAATCACGTTGAGTGCCGACATTGCACAAGCCTTGGCCCTGGAAAAATTAGGCGGCGATAGTATCGCGCTGCAAGAATTAACAGTACGAGAATTCGATATTCTGCGTATGTTAGTCGATGCTCGGCCAACAGATGATATTGCTCAAACACTCAATATCAGTCCAAAAACCGTATCCAACAGCCATTATATTATCAAGCGAAAACTTGGAGTTGCCAGTGATATCGAGTTGACTCGCCTAGCCATTAAAATGAATATCATTAATCTTTTGGATTTATCTTGAACGCCTAAAAAACGCTTGCCGACAAATGTAATGGTCAAGTAAAACAGGACACTTTCTTAAGCAGTCTTCTTATAGAATTCCCGCTCAAATTCCAGCGGGGATTGATAGCCTAATTTTGAGTGCGCGCGTCTACCATTATAAAAAGCTAAATAATGCCCTATGGGTGACATAATGAATTCTCGAATTATTGGCTTTTGGGCTGTTTCTTAACAGGGTGTTCTTCTTGCGATCTCAAGCTTGGCCTCGACAAGTCTCCGGATAACGAATCTCCCATCGCTTGGAGCCCTTTCACCAGAGAGCCAATCATTCTCTCTTCGGCAGGCTTGCTTTCATTGTCATCCATCAAAACCGCTCTAAAACCGTGCTTCATAAATGCTTCGAACTTAGTCTTGATAACTATCGGCATTTGTAATGCAAACGCATCGAAATGATCGGCTGCCTGTTCAATTTGAATCTGTGCGTCTTTCTTTTCGGAATCTGGCAAAGACTGTCTGAAGCCAGCATCCTGCTTTTGCCGTGTTTTATCAACAGTAATCACGGGTTCTCCGCTTGCAGTCCCTACTGCCAACAGGAGGGACGCAAGTAGAATGGGTAGAATTCGACACATGGAAATCAATAAGCGACGTTAATGGATACCGGCGTGGACAGTTCTTTGGCGTCGTCCATACCCGTTATAGTCGCCGAAGCCGACTGTGGCGTAGTCGTTTTGCTAAAACTGATTCGGTAGGATGTGGAACCGATGGGTTGGCCATTAACCTCCCAGGCATAACCAATCACCTTGCCGTCAGGATCGGTACATTTGGCTTCGACATAGACCACATAGGACGATGGTTTCGCCATCAGTTCGCACACCGGCGGTTGGTTTTGAACCAGATTCAACGGCGAATTAACGGTTGTCGTTTCGCCCATTTTGCTGTTCAGTGTGTAACTGACAACGTGGTTGCCAGCGTCAGTGATGTTGGACACCATATAGTTGCGGTTGGTGAATTCATCTACCGGTATGCCATCGACTTTCCAAAGCTGGCCCACCACGGAATCAAGCGGGTGGCCGCCGTAAATGGTGGGCCTGACCATGACTGTCATGGGTGCCCGGTCGTAATAGTTGGATTTGCCCACCTTCAACGTGACTGTATACGGCACCGCCTGCTCGGCGACGATATGCTGGGTTAGCACGGTTTCATGTCCACGGGCATCCCGGATGGTCACGGTGACATTGTACTCGCCGGCATAGACCACCTGGCCGGCAGCCCGGTTTGGGAAAGCGTCGTTCTGGCGGCCGGTGATGTTGGCTGGGAACGACCATTCGTAGGTCAGCCCTTCAAAGCGCCGGTTCATGTCGGGCTGGTCATGATTAACGAACAGTGTAATATCCGACGGTGCCTGCATGGTCAGCTGTTTCATGCTCAGGGTGAAAGTCGGCCAGACGTATTGCCAGGGCACAAAGGATACCGTGGTTTCGTTGGTAGTCGTGTCCTTGAAGCCATCCACCCAGGCTCGGAAGATCAGAGGTTTGGTGTCAACCATGTCCTGTGGTGTCGGTGTCCAGTCGAGAGTGTCGCCGGATACGAGTGAACCATCCGGTTTCTGCCATTCGGATTTGGTGGTATGCACGCTGACCATGCCACCCCAAGATGGCAGGACAGAGCCCTCGTAGTGATAAGTTTTGCCGGTTTCGACATCCCGCTGGCCTTTGGCGCTGACGCTGGGTCGAGTCGGCGTTTTGACGCTCAGATAATACCGCGCGATTGCCCAGGCATTAGGATCGTCGGCGCGGGTGTCAGACGGACGGGTTTTTAGAGTCACGTTCACCTCACCCTCTACGGCCTCGGTAATTGTTATCGTTGCGCCAGTGGCGGTTGTATTGGAACTTGGCGCATCGATAGTCCATTCATTCACTGTGTCGGTTGTCAGTACACCACCACGATATAGCTCAGCTGCCAAGGTGGCTGTATAGCCGGGTGCCATGTGACGTGGGCCGGTGATGGATGCCTCCAACGTTGCGTAGGCCCATACCTCAACCGGCGTAGTGTAGCTCTCGATCAGTGTGTTCTTGTTGATCATCTTTACGCGCACCTGACGTTTACCTGTATCCTTCATGGTAACGTTATGACGAAGCGTATTGGACTTCTCGATGGCTATCCAGGAATTGCCATCCGTACTTTCTTCCCAGGAAACTTCCTTGAGTGCAACCCGATTATCCGTGGTCATGTCCAGGTTCAGCGTGAAGGTTTTCGGTGCCGGACCATCTAATGCCTTGCTGGATATCGCCCCTTGGATCAATGAGCCCTTGACCACTTCAATGTAACGTGTGGAGGATTCTAAGGTGCTTTCCAGTCCATTAATTGTCGATACCAGCTGTGATAAAGCGGTCAGTTTCATCCACAGATTGCCCGTCGGATTGACCTGGAAAGTAGCTTCACCATTAACCGTGTCCTGCATTCCAGTGATTGGAGTTTTGGCTGCCTGATTGTTACTTTGCATTAAAATTTGCGTCCGCCACTGTCCCATCGTTTCCGGTGTGTAGATGAGGCCGTCTTTGGTGTACTTACCCACGTTAACCTTGATTTTAATTAGATCGGTGTCAGCAATTTTCTTAGGTGAATCAATGACTAGCTTCATATTACTTTCAGCACCACCGATAGCGGTAATCACCTGCTCGTTATAAACGGTAGGAAAATCTTGCCAGGCGACCCGCAAGGTCACCGGGCGCTCTTCCAGTAAATTGAGATTTGGAGTCGATATCCAATAAGAAGCGCCACTCATCACATTGGTATGTTCAATCGACTGTTTGCTGTCTGTAACCGATAATTTCATCTTGGCATTGGTCGGTACTCCGGCGGTAATGACCGCATTCGTGATGGATTGCCCCATCGGGACGTAGTATTTGCCCTCGGTGATTTTATAGCCGCCTTTCAATGCCACAATCGGAGGAACTAAGGGGTTGACGGTGATCGACAGCTCCCCTGACTGAAGGTTTGCGGCCATACCGTCTGGAAATACGCGCTTGACGAGATAGAGTATTTTTTGAACACCCACCGTCGCCAGTGTGCCTTCCAGTTTAATCTGTTTTGTCGTCAACGTGGTGGTAAGCCCCGTATTACCGGTCAAACTCACGATAGCTGCACGATTACCCTTCGCAGCCTCAGTTTGCGCAATTGCTTGATCGGTATAAAAACTATAAGGTGCTCCGGAATCTTGAGCAAAAGCCAAGCTGACTTTTTCGATGCCCATGTAGACATTCGTGTCCCCGGTAAACAGGAAAGTCGGAGGCGCTGAGGCCGTAACTTTAACATTATTGATTATCGGATCAGAGTCATGTCGGGTGCCATTGACCCAACGCGATACGACCGCCTGCACAACGAAATCACCTGTTACAGACGGGTAACCGGCTAAGGTTGGTAAACCCTTGACGTCAGTGCCAGGTGCCATATCTGATAACGTTGTTGTTAATGCCACGTAACACCGCCGGGGATCAACTTCGGCCTCGGATTGAACATAAGTTAGTGGGCAAGATAAATCCGCTGAGGGTTCAATCGAGGCATCGACACGGGTTTCACTTTGAAATATTGTTCCTGTTGCCGGCAACACCGTCAATGTCGGCATCGGCACGGGTTGAACTGTGAAATCCACATATTTGAAGGCAGCGCCACTAGTACCAACAATGCTCAGTAACGCAGTATAATCACCCGATGGTAAACCGGTAACCGCTGCATTCAAATTGACAGAGGCACCATAACTAAGTCCGGACAGGCTTTTGGTTTCAATAACCTTAACGCCACTTTTTATAGTCAATGTGCCTGACATGGCTCCATTACAGGAATCTGACTTATACTCGATTGCGGCGGTCGGCACCTCATAGGGCAGTAAATCTGGAATACTCATCGAGGTAATTGATGGAGCGCTACAGTTGACGTTAATTGTACCTGAACCGATGGCAGATGCGCTGCCTTTATCGGTCACCTTAAACGCAAAAGTTAAATTACCTGAGAACAGGCCGTCTGCTGGCGGAGTGAATACAAAATTATTATTAACAATGGTCAGTGTACCAGCTGCGGGCGGACTGGTAATCGCTAGTGTAAATATCTCTGTTTTGCCTGCCGTTACGTTGGGATCGGTAATTGACGGTGCGGTGGGGAGACTGGGGCTGGTCGAGCTAGATGTTAACGCCGCCGTCGCAGACGTCGGTGCGGCGTTGGCCCATCCTTCCGCTTCGTTACTGGGCGAACTTGACTGTAAGCCAATAATGGTCTTGATCGTGTAAAAATAGGATGTGACACCGGAAACAGTTGTGTCAAAAAAGATAGATGGAAAAGTAGTTGAGGCGACGTAAGAAGGAATGCCTCCAGGTGTTGTCGATCTCCAAACTTCATACTCTGTAGCGTCTGGATTATCCGTCCATATTAGCGTCACTTTATGGCTTAAGGTACCTTGTGTAGCAGTTAAATCCGAAACAACCGCTGGTATTTTGCTCCATCCTGTCGCTTGATTAGAGTCGGGCGCTGAACCCATAGCATTCTTTGCAACGACGGTGTAGAAATAATGTGTCTCTCCGGAAACAGTGGTGTCGTTAAAACTGGTGCCAATAACGTCAGCTCCCACAATGGCGCCTTTGGTTCCGGCAGCAGTGGAACGATAAAGGTCATAACTAGCGGCTGATGGATCTGCCGTCCAAGTTACAGTGGACTGGGCATAAAGAGTGCCTTGGGTTGCTGTCACGCCAATAATTTTTAACGGAACTATCATCGCATAGCCCATTGCTTCGTTACTGACTTGTGACGCTACAGAATCAACAACGGTTTTGACCGTATAATAATATTGCGTCATTCCGGATACAGTGACATCTTCGTAATAACCCGTTGCCAGTATACCCAACGTGGCAATTTTTGCTGAGCCCCTCCCTGAAGTCGAAGAACGCCAAACCTCATAGCCTGTAGCGTCTGTATTTTTTGACCAGCTTAACCCTACCTTATTTGTTAAGGTGCCTTTTGTAGCGGCCAGATCAGAAATAACCACTGGCACCTTTCCCCATCCAGTCGCTTGATCGGAATCAGGTGCTGACCCCAAGATATTCTTTGAAACGATGGTATAGAAGTAATGAGTTGTTCCTGAGACGGTAGTGTCGTTAAAACTGGAACCAAGAACATCAGCGCCCACAATAGTGCCTTTGGTGCCAGCAGCGGTGGAACGGTAAATGTCATAAGTGGCGGCGGATATGTCCGCCGTCCAGCTTATGGTAGACTTGGCGTAAAGTGTACCTTGGGTTGCTGTAACACCCGTGACCTTTACTGTTGTATTAACGGCATAGCCCATGTCTTCGTTACTGGGTTGTGATAGTGCCCCATTAGCCACGCTTTTGACTGTATAAAAATAATGAGTCATGCCGGATACAGTGACATCTTCGTAATAACCCGTTGCCAGCGTACCTAACGTAGCAATTTTTGCTGATATTCCCCCTGAAGTCGCAGAACGCCAAACCTCGTAACCGGTGGCGTCTGGATTCTTAGACCAACTCATTGCCACTTTGTTTTGTAAAATACCCTTCGTGGCAGTCAAGTCGCTAATATTAACGGGTACTTTGCCCCAGCCAGTCGCTTGATCGGAATCGGGTGCTATGCCTGAGCTGTTTTTTGCAACAACGGTGTAAAAATAGTGGGCCGTTCCAGAAACAGTGATGTCGTCAAAGCTTGCCGGTATTACATCAGCACCTACAATACTGTCCTTGGTGCCAGCAGCGGTGGAACGGTAAACGTCATAAGTGGTGGCAACAGGATCTATCGTCCAACTTACGTTAACCTTGCCATAAAGCGTGCCTTGCGTTGCATAGACGTTCAGAACTTTTGATGGGTCATTCATAGCATACCCTATAGCCTCGTTGCTTTTAAGGCCTACGAGTACACCTACAACGGCTTTGACGGTGTAATAATAATGGGTTGCCCCGCTAGTCGTGGTGTCATCATAGGTAATTGCTGATGTCGTGGTTAGCTGCGTGGCGGTGCCACCCGGAGTCAGCGAGCGCCACACTTCATAACTAGTTGCATCGGTGATGGTCGTCCAATTTAAACGGACCTTGGCGGGGATAATACCTTGAGTTGCGGTTAGATCCGCGATAATGCCGGGCATTTTCGCCCAGCCTTGACCTGAAATAGTGCTCGTTGAATAGTTAACGTGAACGATATTGGGTACCCATTGCCAATTAGCAGACCAGACCCAATTCGATACCCAGACCCAATCAGATATCCATACTGTTGTTTCACAAAGGCTATAATTCATGCACATAGGATCGTCCGCCGGCCATCCTGATGTATACCAATATCCGTTATCAACCATTGAACCGCTATCAACCCAATGTCCCTGATCAACCCAGCTCCCTTGATCAACCAAATTATAGTTATTCAAACGAACCACGTAATCGTATTGGGTAGAACCAACTACCGTGCTGTCTGTAAATACGCCTGTTGACGAAAAAGTAGCACAGCTATTTGTTTGAGTATCAATGCCATTACGCACCAAAGTTACCGAACACCCCGCATCCATGTGCCAGGTAGAATAATCAATGGGAATCGTTGAAATGTTAACCTTCCCATATAACGTTCCTTGAGTAGCGTCAGTTTGCCAAGCGTAAGCAGTATTAAATCCCAAGAAAAAAAGGATAATTAATTGTAGTAATTTTAATAAGCTGTTTTTTAACATTGGAGCCAAGAGTAATGGGTGTAGGAATGGATTAAGGCAGCAATACGTTAAATATTTTATTAATTGCGCCGCAATATTTTAATAGTCATCAATATTCCTATTACCGAAGGCTCAAACATTCAAAAGATTGGAATTGAGCCGTTCACCGTAACGTATAAATGCCTTATTAAAGATTTTGATAGGTTTGTTGGTTCCTTATGAATTTCACCATTTGCTCTTTTTTTTCCATTGAACGGCAATCTTCGTTATCAGCACGTCCTTGCGCAGACAGTGGCGGTTGATTTACGCAAGCTGATAAGGTGATTACCGCTATAACCATAAATAGTTTGTTCATGCTTTTCTCCGAATTAGGCAATCAAAAATATTTTATTAAAACGTTTACGTTACGCTAATTTCTGGCATAAGTCGGATTGAAAGCCCTCGAAAAAAGCGACCTTTCAAAATAAATAAAAATCAGGCGAAAAAAAACCGAACACTGAAAAAATCCAGGTTCGGTTATGGGGATAGCACATATCAATTAAACAGTAGTACGCTTCGTTTCTCTGTTAAGAGAATTGATAACGAAAATTAACGTTTTACTGAATAGACCTTCAATATAAGGTGGTCGATTTAGTTGCGAAGAACGGGCAGCGCATCCGAGTCTTTGTCGGAAACAATGACTGCTCTTAAATTGAGATCGAAGCCAACTCAAATATGCGACATTATCACCTTCCCATCCTTGGGGCGGTGAAAACATCTGAGAAGGTGCGCCAAGTGTCGTATCTAGACGGGATGCGTCAAAAACATACAAACTCATAGCGACCTCCATTTAAGAGCAAGGCCGAATAACAGAAAACGCATTCGGGCCATACTGGTTGAGAACATCCAACCAATCGATACTTTTAGCATTGGCAGGTATAGGCCCTTTAGGTTCGCAAGTTACTGCTTCAACACCTTGAGCATTTGCACGCTCAGTAAGTTTTGCAGCAGCAAACGATCCAGCAAAAGACAGATCAAGATCAGACCAGATAATCAGTTTTTCAACGCCACTCGGTATTATAAAACCGGACATCAATGTCGAACTAATCAGCGGCCATGTCACCATACCGGTAGCTTCAATAACAGCCAAAGCCGTTTCAAAACCTTCCGTAACACACAGGACACGACCTGGAGCACCTAAACGAATGGCAGACCCCATTACAATCTTGTTAGACGGTGTCGGCATCATTTTCTTAGGTGAATCCACAGCAGCTTTACATCCGTCGGGCGTCAAAAACGTACGATGAATAGTAATAGCCTCACTGTCTCTTTCAACTAGCGCAAGAATGGCCGGATATTTACCTATCAATTTACCGTCTTCGTCACGATACTGCATGCGAGGATGAAAGCGAATTGAAGGCCAATTTGGAATCATATTGTCCAAACCGCGTGATTGTAAATATAGCCTTACAGGTTCGGCGTCTGGATGGTGAACCGATTTTGATTCCTGCCACACAGTACGAAGAATCTCTTTTATTCTGTCATCGTCCGCAGTGAATTTTGGCTTTGTAAAAACAGGCCTCTGTGCAACAACGGGGCTTTGATGATGTTCATCGGTCGACAACCCAAGTACATTGGCAACGGCCATTAATGCATCAGGAAAACGCCAACCTCTAAGCCACATCAATAACGAAAAACCATCCGGTTTGGCGCCACAAGTATTGCAGATGCCTCCACCTGAGATGTCGGCATCACGAAACAACTTAAAGCCATCTTTTCCACCGTGGACAGGACAACCAATATGCCGACCAGGTTTTAAAATAGCTCGTTCAAGCTCGGGCGCCAGAGAATCCAAAACGGACAACCAGGAACCACGAACTGCATTTCTGATAACGTCAGATTCAAGCGACTGAGTGTTCACGCGATCACCTTATCGACAATAGCAACAGTCTTAATGAAAAACATCGCATTCAAATAAGATTCCTTACCGTTATCCCATCGAATTGTTACGTAGAAATCCCTACTACCTCGACCCACTTCTTTGAGTCTAACAACTTCCCCCAATGATTCTTTGGTTACGCCAGGAAGAATATCGTCGCAAACGGGACGTACTTGAGTTCCAATTTTAATATTGCGGTAAAACATGATTTTTCTCCTAGAAATGTCCCGACAACCGAGACTTCCTTAATGCCCGTCCAGGGAGAATTAAGGAAGTCCCGGAAGGCAGGATGAAAAATCCATCCGAAAGAAAACATGCCCCAGAAGGAGAAAGTATTTTTTCTCCCTGATGGGTGATTTAATTGAAGTATCTAACACAAGTATTCAGCGGTCGCGCGCCTAAGATACTGGTAAAGGTAAAGCTAATTTGCATAATGTCACATCGACCGGATCCTCGTTTGCACGCTATAAAATAACGGTAAGTGAACCAAACCAAGCAACGCCATTAATCAAATTCATAACAAACCTGCTTTTCTCAAACTATCTTCCACGCATTTATGAAGCGGTGATGGCGTGCAAGCAAAGTGCTGCAAGATTGAATTCAGCGTTTTATCATCAAGTTCAATGCCATAGTGTTCACGCGCAAGTTTTGCGGCTTGATACTGCGGCAAAGTCTCGTTGAGGATATTCTGGTAGTGCTCCGAACACGCTTCCAGATCCTCGTCCAAAACATCATCGGCTTCAGTCAACATAAAAAAGCCTCCTAAGCAGCGTGAGCTACAAGCTTTTTGACTTGAACAGGACGATGTTCGGTAATTTCAACAACGTCATAATCATCAAGAAGATTGATAAAATTGCTACGGATAGAATCACATGCTGCATCAAACGCGCAAACCAGTTCAACCCGATCGCGAAGGCTTCCCATTGACCAATCTTCGGCACAAAAGTCCTCGCTCTGATCAATGCTTTTATTTGCCACCATTAATCGTGAAGGCGGAACGCTGAAATTGGATCGAGGATTTCCACAAACACCACAGGCATTTGATAAAGAGCAGTCTGCCAATTGAGATTTGAGCCGAATAATCAGAGAAAATTTCTCATCATCTGAAATGGATAAGTCCTGAATTGTAGATTGCCCAAGATATACTTTAGGTAGCCAAGAATTCTGGCTTTTGAGTATTTCTTGAGCAATAACTTTTTCGTTATTGTCCTGAAAAGTTACCGGCGGCACTTTTTTGAAGTTCCGCTGAGAACAGGTAGGACAGTAACTAAGATGCCCGGTGAGTTGCAGATGAGAATCATGCAAAACCAGATAACCGCTAGAACGTCCATTTGAACCAATGGTGTAACGATGACCTTGCTCATAAGTAAAGTCGTCAATAGGACTTCTAATGTCATCCCAATAATCAACACCCAGTAATTCGTAAGCCTTATCGTCCTGTGAAGACGACAAACCAAGACGGTGAAACTTGATGTTATTGGCATAGGACGTTAGACGATTCCAAGAACTCATGGTGTCGTAACGAAAATGCCCTTGTAAAAAACCTACCATTGCGGAACGGCTGCGACGGTCAACTTTCTTTTGAAAAAAAGTAGTCATGATGTTTCTCCTGCTTTGAAAAGTAAAAAGCGGGAAAAAACAATTGTCCCAGTGGGAAAATGAATTTTCCCGCGTGGGTGAATAATATTATTTAAAGGTTAAATCAATCGCCGGATATACTGTATCCAGTAATTGAAAACCGGTAAGAACCTGTTTCATTGCGATCAAGGCCAGAAGTAAAGTCCTCACGTACAAGACGCAATATTTCCTCCAAACCCGACTGCAAATCATCAGTTTCCTGACCTTCTATATCAGCGCTCAGTTTTAAGCCGGATGAATCGGCACATGGAGAATCAATGATTTTTTCCAACCGAGTGATTTCCGATTTAGCTTGATCAAGAGCTTTGCTTAACTCGAAATAGCAAATTCCTAAATCTGGCCAGTCCAAAGATTCCTCCCAAACCGGTTCGCCTTCATCTGACACGCCAATAGCACCTAGTTCAATCGTTTGCTTAATCTCTAAAGACGCTTTGCAAACATTGATTAAAGCGCGTAAAGAAACGTTTGTTAGCGTGATATTGCTCATAATGTTTTCCTGGAAAAACGGGAAACACTAATATCCGCGACGGGAAAGTGTTTCCCGGTCGGGTTAAATGAAAAGAATGAATTAAGCGGCGGTTACCGAAGCAACTTTGCCGCCATCATCCAGGGTAATAACAAACGACTTGCTATTTAGCGATGGACAATTAAAAGAACTAGGTATCAATTTCTTCATTGCATCAGCAGGATCACTTGCTGTATTTGCGACAGTAAACGAGGAAAAAGCATAGACATCGGACTCATGCGTTGATTCCTGGAACTCGTCGTACTCAGATTTATAGCTTGAGATCTGTTTTAGGACATAACCTGAAGCATCACCCTTTGGCACAACAGCTAAACCACTTTGATCTTCACCGTGGTAGAAAGCCGAATCGGCAATTTCAACCACATCGTTGCCAATCTGAATTCGGTACGCGTCACAAAAATGCACATAGACCGTAGTCCACTCGCCTTCAAAAAGCGCTCCGTGTGATGCATTGACCAGTTCAGTCGTCAATTCTTCATCATCGAGATACCGAATCATAGGATAAATCCAGTGATCATTATCAAGTCCATCGTTATAAATCAGGCTTTCCCTTTTCCATGCGAACATGTGCAAAGCAGAGCCTTCATTCTGCATATCATCATTAAAGTTAACAACTTCGCGACTTTCAACTTCCGATCTGGTCAATGCTTTGTCAGGGTGACGCGTAAAGTCGCTATAGACTTCGATGTCACACACAGGGTAATCGTCATATTCGTGAAGCACTTCACGAGGAACAACGGGAACGTCATTAAGCAAGCTTAATAGTTTCCAGTGCTTCAGCGTGTCGTAAAAGAGCACAAAAACATCAGCAGGTGCTGTGGTTTTAAACAACGTAAAATGCTTCTCCATTTCTTGCGCTAAGACAGTCCTGACAAGAGCAATGACTTCTTTTTCATCAATAAGCTTATCCCGATCCGGTAAACGCGCATAAAAACGCGAAGAATCAAGATGAATAACATGCTTCATGGAGACTCTATGGTTACTATACGACTTGTAAACGGGCAGGCCTTGTAAGTACACTTCAAAATCACGAACAGTACTGTTTGAATTATCAACACCATCCAAATAGACGGCACCAATTTCGGTGTCTACGAAGTGAAGCCCTGAATCAAGCGCACATTTTCTATCAAGGCTTGTGCCGTTGAATTCAACTGGAATTGGAAAACCCTGTGCAAGCTGATTAAGCATGCTCTCGATTTGTTCGATTTCCAGATCAACGCCAAGCATTGTGATAGCGGTAATGCCGTCCCAGTCAGTCACGGGTGATACGATGACAGGCTTGAACGACAGTACATCGTCAGTATTAACTGAAATGCGACCGCTTTTACTGACAACCGTCATGTGACGACAAGCAAATAAGGCGGATAAAAAGCCGACACCGAATGGATGCTCTTGAGCAACCACATCGGCATCCCATCCGGATTCAGCGACAGTCAACAGGGTCTCGATAGAATCGATACCGCAACCATCATCGGTTACCCGAAGAATTTTGGTTTCAGGCGCAAACTCAAAAACGACTTGAGTCGCATTAGCGCGGCGGGCGTTTTGCATCAGCTCGCCAAGAACCGTGGTCTTATTGGTAAAGCTGAATTTCAAGCTTTTGACCAGGTTGGCTTGGTTAACTTTCATTGCTACTTCTTTCATGGTTTATCTCCAAATTTCAATTAAAAAAAACCGGGAGACAAAACATTCCCACGGGGAAGTTGGGTCCCGGCGGGTTAAAAAAATAAATCAAATAAAATTACGGCTAAGCCGCTTCATAAGTATCACGCCGGAGCGCTTCATTGATTCCTTATTTAAAGTGCTGAACTGGCACTGCTTTCGAGTCCTCTTAGAGGACTACAAAAAAAATCGTCTTTCCACAATACTCACTCAAAGCACTCTGGAAAGACGGTAAAGGTATTATGCCAGTTACCGTCAAAATAGTAAGATCAAAAGAAGCTTAAATTACGCGCCTTTTGAGATAAAATGGGCGGCATTATCCGGCAAAATTACCTGTGGGCCGTCGGATTTAACAGCATTGGATTGGCGTTAGCCACGTTCGGTATTCTCAACCCCATCGTTGCCGCGTTGCTACATCATTTCAGTTCAGTATTTGTCGTTGTCAATGCCGGCCGCCTGTATTTTACCGGGATAGAGCAATCGGTGATCGGATCGTTATTCAGGAAAATGGATGAAGTGACCAACCGAAAACGAATTTGCCGGGAAGGGCGATTAGAGTCAGGTTCCGAAAACGCGGCCGAAACGGTCCTGGAACAAGAGTCCTGATAGTATGCCGCTATTGGAGATACGCCACGCGGGTTATAAGGCAGGTCAAAAAAAAATTCTTGACGATCTGAAATTTTCGATCAGAGAAGGAGAAATGCATGCGCTGATCGGAACGAATGGCACCGGCAAAACTACATTGGCGCGATTGATCATGGGTTGCGAGGGTTATCGGCTCAGTTCAGGACAAATCAACTTTGCCGATCAAGACATCGGCGAGTGGCCCATGTTCAAACGCACGCAGTTAGGAATCTCGATGATCTGGCAGGAACCGGCCCGGTTCGAGGGAATCATGGTGCGCGATTATCTGAGCCTCGGCCGCAGCAACGCCGACTTGTCGGATTGTCTGGCTCAGGCCGGACTGAACCCCGGTGAATATCTCGACAGACCGTTGGACAAAACGATGAGCGGCGGCAAAAGAAAACGTATCGAGCTGGCATCGATGCTAGGAGGCTGTCGGACGTGTGTCACGAGCGCAAGCGAAAGCTTGCGGTGCTATATCAGAGATGGGAGTAGGCCTCCCGAGGTCGGCTTGCAGGAGTCGGTCTCAAACCGCCCAGTGCTGCTGCGTCTAAAATACGCGGTGGTGAGCGACTGTGGAAAAGGCATCGTAAAAGATGTCAGGTAGGTATTGAGAAGATGAGCGAAAGCAAACCGTTCGATGACGCATCGTTAGACTCTTAAGGTACTGTCAAAACTGGAGTCGGTCCGATACTCCAGGATCAGTCGGGACGAAACCTGTCTACGGGCCCGATGGCAGTCGGTGTAAAGGCGGCATGAGCTCAATACAGGCTTTGGTATGGAACGTGAGAACCTTGTTCTGAATGTAAAGGAAAATGACAAATGGCAGACACCATGAGAAAGAATACTGATGCCGGAACGAGGGGCGGAGTTGCCCATAGTAGTGATGAAGCTCTTGTAATGAGGGTGGAGAAGGGGTGGCGTTATCCTGCTGACGAAGGTTGCCAACCTGCCTTTGCAGGGATGAGTGACATGATATCAGCCAAACCTTATAGTATTGCTAAGCGCACGGTATGGGAGGCATACCTGCAAGTTAAGGCCAACCGTGGGACTGCCGGTATTGATGGTGAAACAATCGCAATATTTGAGCAGAACCTGTCCAAGAATTTGTACAAGCTGTGGAATCGGATGTCATCGGGGTCGTATTTCCCGCCACCGGTAATGCAAGTGGAAAGTGGGTGGTTTTAGAAAGCTGGGTATTCCCACCGTGTCAGACCGGATTGCGCAGACCGTTGTCAAACTCATTATTGAGCCTATACTCGACCCGATGTTTCATCGAGACTCCTATGGTTATCGGCCTGGGCGGTCGGCGAAACAGGCGGTTGCCACCAGAAAGCGGTGCTGGCAGTATGAATGGGTGGTTGAGTTTGATATCAAAGGAGCCTTTGATCAAATCGATCACGGTCTCTTGATGAAAGCGGTTCGCGTCTACATCAGGGAAAATTGGATTCTTCTGTATATCGAACGGTGGCTGACTGCGCCGTTCGAAAAGGAAAACGGTACCCGATTGTCACGGGAACGCGGTACTCCGCAAGGAGGTGTGGTCAGTCCGATTCTGATGAACCTGTTTATGCATTATGTATTTGACTGCTGGATGCAGCGATCCCATCCTCAATGTCCTTTTGCTCGCTACGCTGATGATGCGGTAGTTCACTGCCACAGTCAGAAGCAAGCAGAAGCTGTGATGCAATCCATCGCATTCAGGTTGAAGGAATGCGGGTTGATGATGCATCCTGAGAAGTCGAAGATTGTTTATTGCAAACACAGTCGACGTACCAAAGACTATCCACTAGTGACGTTCACGTTTCTTGGTTTTACGTTTCGGCCGAGGAGGGCGCTGAACAAGCAAAACCGGCGATTTACCAGTTTTCTGCCGGGTGTAAGTGAGGATGCCTTGAAGCGGATAAGGCTGGAAGTACGTGGGTGGCGGCTATGCCGACAGACATCGGCGACGCTTGTTGATCTGGCGCTGTTGGCGCAGCAATACAACCCGACGATACGCGGGTGGTGCCAATATTATGGGGCGTTTTATCCAACGGCGATGCGCAGGCTATATCGGTATATTGACGAAAAGCTTGAGCAATGGGCCAGACGTAAATACAAAACACTGAAGCGACATAAGCGAAGAAGTGTGGAATGGCTTAACAAGATGAAGGATGTCTTACCCCAAATGTTCGTCCACTGGCGTGTTATAGGAGGAGAGGTTGGATAACGGGAGCCGTGTAAATCGAGAGATTTACGCACGGTTCTGCGAGGGACTCAAGGTGAAACTCCTTGGGTCTGCCAACCTTAGCGATTCGATACTAAAATAACTCCACTAACGACAGGAAAAAGACTACAAAATCACATTAAAAAACTACTTTCACCAATACTTATTGGTTAATACGCTAGAAAATATCCACCTGCGTGACCGAAACAGTGCCTATCCGACAGCCTCCTAGGCGAACCGCTGACGCTGACACATCAGTTGTACCATTCAAAAAAATGTGTGACATCGCGTTCAACCGTTGCGTACGTTGCGTAGACAACCACTGTGCTACCAGACGCTCCAGACAACAAAAAGGGCTTTGACATGGTTTCGTCAAAATCCTTGATGTAGAGACATGCGCCGCAGTCGGCGTAACGATCCTTACGGCTGGATCTGTACGTAGCCTTCTTGTGTTAACTGGATGAGACGGCCGATCGCACCAGCATTCACCTTCACCTTAGGCAACAGATCTTTATTGGTCCAGCCATTGCTCTTCAAGGATACCGCGCATTCTTCAATCTGCACACCAGACGCCACCAACTCCTCGATCAGACCCTTGTAGGGATTGCCAGTAGTAACCTTGCGATTGACATTGTAGGCTTGGTCGTTCAAAGCCATGAAGGCTGCAGGACCGTGGAATACACCGATAATTTTCCCTGGCGTTTTGTCCTTGCTCATTTTCCTGTTAAGAAGATCCATGTACTTCATACCGATAGGCATATCGCCGCTGAGTGCAATGTGATCCATGTTAAATACCACGTTTGCCACTTTCAGGGTAACCGGCACATCGATAGTAATCTGACCTTCACCACTAATCGGTTTCACATCTTCAGCCACCGCATATGTTGGCAAACAAACACTGGTTATCATGATGCCACATGCAAGGTAATTTAGAACTTTATTCATTTGAGCCTCTTAATTGAGTTTTGTCTTTTACCAGAGCAGGTCTGGTAAAAGACGGTCGTAGCCACACGCATCAGCTTACTTAGCGCACGAACAATAATAAGCCATTATCTAAATATCATAGTCTCTCTGATTTTGTATGGGATAGCTTTAATTTGGTATCACACCTTTCAAAGGCTGAATCTCTGGGCTGCCAAAAGCTGGACCTGACAGGGGATAGAGTAGATTGATGCGGTGCCCGGGCGGGTTGGCTGTCATTTTAGGCAGCGTCTTCAAGTAACGCACCACAATTTCGCTGACATCTAGCGGCTCGCCTTTTTCGTCCTTAACAACGTCAATAGAACTGCCTGGTGTAGCACAAGAGCCGCAGTTGTTGATGGTCTTAGGATCATCTGCATACCAGTAGCCAGCTACGGAATAAGGAACTGATGCCGCATGCGGTGTAATGTATTTGCTTTCATCTTTGGGGTCGATAGCTTTTCCGCCGATCTTGATGTTAGAGCTACTTGAGCCATAAGGCGCATATACATTCAAATCGAAGGTCACGTTACTGTAGCCGAACATCCATCCGCCAGTCCAAAGACCCGGTACAGTAGAGAATGAACCACGGGTAGAGTTCTCGATCTGTTTTTTGAGCTGATTGCCAAAAACGGGATAAACTTTGGCAATGCGCGCACCTATAGGCAAATAATGGTAAATATCCGACATGGTGATTGGACCCGGTACAACATGGGTGCCGTAACGAAAACCGCGAATCGTCGCAAAATCCGAACCGGCAGCCCAACGCATTGCATCGACAATCAGGTTGTGAGAGCTGCCCTCAATGACGCTAGGATTATCTGTTTTGCTATCGGTGAAATTTGAGCGATGCAAAGCCACGTCGGTATATCCCACCACGGTATCTACCGGGCGTAGCAAAGTACTGGTGTTGCCGCCGATTGTTACCGTCTGGCCCTCAACAAAAGTGCTGCTTACAAAAGGCGCACGGACTTCTGCAATCTTGCGTGCGACTGCCGCATTTTCCATGATCTGGTCTGTGATGATGTGCGGCGTCCATTTCCAGGTCAGTTTTCCATCTCCTGGAAGTTTATGATCTTTTTTAACCTTGATGCGAATCTCACCCAGCATGGTGCCATCTTGGCCTTCTTCCACCAGGACGGTGCCTGTTTTAAGTACTATAGGTTTGATAGTACGTTCGTGCATGTCCGCATTCAGAATAAAGTCAACGCCAGGGTATCTGGAAGCAAGATCGATGGTCCTGGCCAATTCCAGTTCCGAGATCATCACAATGATGTCAACATGCTCGATATTACGCAGCTCGTTAATGTAGTAAGGCATTTCGTTTTCACCATCGGTGTATACGAAACCCTTGGTGACAACCGGACCGACCGCACGAATGGCTCGCGCTGTAGTCATGCCCAGAACGCCGACTTTTATGCCGTTGATTGTTTTCACAAGATAAGGCGGTAATGGGCGCTGACCTGCCAGCTTAGGATAGGGGGTGGTGGCATCGGTTGATGGAAAGTCGATATAGCCTGGCACACCGGTCGTCTTTTTATCCACGCCAAGTGCCGGGCGATCGGATTCGCCAGGTTTGTCAGAAACCTGGCCAGGACAGAGAGGTTCGGATACGCCGGCGCAGACATAATACAGATTAGCGGCGACGGTCTTGGTATCAAGCAGCGGCGGCTTACCGGGTGAACCGACGAAAGTCTCCAGGAACCGTTCCGGCCCATAGAGATAGTCCCAGTTGCCCGGCTCGTCGAAGTCAGGCTTCAGCAGATTTATTACATCAATTAGCGCCTGGCCGCGGGTGAACATGGCTTCGGCAGAGCCTTGCAGAGTATCGCCTGTATTGAAATAAAGCGTCTTTCCAGGATTGGCTTTTCGGATATGGTTGATGACGGTCGCCATGTGCGCAAGCCCCCCTTCCATGCGGCCGGTGGTGTCGCTACGAACATTGTGCCTTGGCGCGAGGTGGCCGTGGATGTCGCCAGAATGAATCAGTGTGAGCTCGCCGCTTCCGGCAAAGGCTGCGCTGGACATCATCAATCCGGCCAGTACGGTTAATTTTCCTATAAAATTGCCCCTTATCACTTTATGCACCTGCCCAGTTAAAAATAACCCCACACCTTATCTCATAAGGGGAGTTCTTCTCGAAGTCAGTGGCATTAAGTTCCTGAAGTATCCATATTTCGTTCATGTTTGTATTTCTCATAAAAATCCGGCAACCCAAAGACGCTGCCACTTTCCCTTGGTTAAAATATTCATAATGTGAAAATCAGGTTCTTGTAACTATCACATAGCTACGTAATGTCTAGACTATAACCATGCCAATAAATATAAACTTTAATAACTTATTGATTTATAGAAATATTATATGGATTTATTAGTCCGTAGTAAGGTTAAAACCACCGCCTTTCAGGCGGTCAGATTTATCTATGATTTTTTGACGTATGATATTGGTCTGAACTGAAAAGTAGGTGGGCCGATGGATTACCGTTATGGAAGTCATACAGTTTATAAAATTCAATATCATTTTGTGTTTGTCACAAAGTATAGATACAAAGTGTTGAAAGGCGACGTTGGTTTGAAAGTTCGTGAGCTGATTAGGCAAACTTGTGAAGCCTTTGAGATAGAAATTCTGAAAGGCGTTGTCAGCCAGGATCATGTGCATGTTTTGCTGTCTGCGCCACCCAATCTGGCGCCGAGCGAGATTATGAGACGGATTAAAGGAAGAAGTTCGATGAAGCTGTTCGAAAGTTTTCCCGATTTGAAAAAACGCTATTGGGGTCGTCACTTCTGGGCGCGAGGATACTTTTGCGTGACTTCGGGTGAGTTGACAGATGAAATGATAAAAAATTATCTGGAGCATCATTTTGAACCGAAAGGCGATGATAATTTTAGGACGGAAGCATGACGGGTCTTATGACCCGTATCCGGACTTTAGTCCATTATACGAACCCACCAGCTTTAGCTGGTGGTTGTTCAGTTAAGCCCGGTGCATGCATTGTTTCATGAAACAGCAATATAATTTTCTGATACGCTGATGAAACAAATGAAATAAACGGCACTATTTTTCAAGCACGACCCTGTATGGGTATGCGTAATTCGACGGCACAACTCTTTATTTAACAACGCCGTTTCACAGGCATCTGATAAACGATAAAACAGATTGCTGGCTGGAGCGGGATCTGTGCCCGCAGTATTGAACTGCACCGTCTCCATTGATTGCTGATAAATTTATTTTTCTGATGCTAATTCAAAAATGATTAATTCAGCAGAGTCTTCGCCCATGTTTTCTACAGACATTAAATGCCCGGATTCCCAAAATACATCGCCGACAGCGTATATGTTGGTTTTGCCTCCTTCAACAACTTTTAGTTTGCCTTTGACAACATAACGAGGCCCCGGTCCTTCGTGGGTATGCCAGGGGGTTTTAAAGGTGGGCGGAAATTCAACATTGGGATTCAACCGCACAATTTCTGTTTGTCCCAGAAGAAAGCGCCTCGCCACATCCGGTAAGGTCTCGTTTTGTGCCGCACGCGTTAAAGGCACATCGTCCTGGAATTGGGTGATGACGCTATCCTTGCTGTTTTCCGGCAATATATAGGTCGTGGCATTAGCGATACCGCTAATGACAGGCAATAAAACAGCAACGGCAAATAGCGAACGAACTTTCATTACGGTAATTTTCTCAGGTTTATTAACAGGAATTTAACAGCGGGTAATCTTTAAGCAATTAACAGGGCAACTCCCCACGCAACAAAAGCGGCACCTACCGCTTTGCAAATGAGCTTTGACTGAAGAGGCATTGATTTCTCCGATATAACCAACAAGGTTATCAAAGCCATTCCCAGCAGGTTCATCACCCCCACGACAAACATGATCAACATTTGTGCCCAGCAACAGCCTACACAGTATGCGCCATGTTTCAGACCCATATTAAATGCGCTTGCGGTGCCATCCCGCCATTCATTTAATAAAAAGCCCATCGGAGTTTTACAATGGGTCAAACAAGCGTTTTTTATCGGCATAAACTGATAAAAACCTGCCAAAAACAAAATACCGGCAGCCGATATTGAATTTTGATTATCCATCATCGGTGACAACCAGGCCAAGCCATACATTTGCCATTGCAGCAACGTTAACGCGCTACTGAATAACAGCCATATTCCCAGATAGGCCGAAGTAAACAGGTAAGTCAATTTATAGGTCGCTTTGTTTTGTTGCCGACAAACACGGGCAAACGCCAGAATCATAGGTATGGCGGAAGGCAACATCATTGCCGCCATCATGACTGCCCACATAAAATAAACCAAAGCGAAGTCGATAAAGTGCCATGCCAACGGTTCGGAGGGAGGCATCCACATACTCGACATCGGTTGAGATGTCATTTGGTTATGTTGATAAAACAGATAACCCCAGGCAGCAAAAACCCATGCCAGCACAATGGCTAAAATTGACGTCTGCGTTTTAAACCAGCCCATTACGGCTGATAAACAAATGCGGAGAAATAACCGTTGCGCTCAGAAAACTGCCAGTTTTTATCGTAATCCTGATACTGGTAATTTTTTGATTTGGCAACCACCGTGGGATGACTTGTTACCACGCACAACGGCGGATTGTTGAGGGTTGCTTGTCCGCCTGTTATGCCCTGAATACTTTCAATATCGGCTTGGGCTATGCCGGGAATAATCACACACCGACTGTCACCCTGCTCTTGATAGTCGATTTTTACTTTCTTCACGCCCAAAACTTCACTGACAAAGCTCATCAAAATGGCCGGGTGGCCGCCTTGTTGACCGCTAAAGAGCTGCACGATCGCATCGAATTGATTGTCATCGGCGCGCTCGTCAACATATAAAGCCGCTTGCCAATTACCGTCTTTCATATGTCCCGGTGCGTAACAGGCCATCGCAACATTCAAACCGTCCAATGATTGCTCATCCAGATGACCTTGTTCAATATGCCACGCCACCAACAGCTTACAATCGCCATGTGTCGGCGGTTGCAGCCATACGCAAGGACAGGCGGTTTCGCAGTTACAGGTTTCAAAGTAACTGCCCTGCAAAATCCAGTTTTTGGTTTTCGACATGCTGCCTCCTAAAACGGTTCTTTAAACGGCCTCAAATCCAGCTCATGAGTCCATGCGCTGGGATGTTGTTTGTGGATGGCCCAATAGGTTTCGGCGATGGCATCCAGCTGTAACAAGCCATCCTTACCTTTGGCCTTAACATAATCCGGAAATTGATTTTTCGCTCGTTCGCCATCGATCACGCCGTCAATAATGGTATGCACCACATGGATGCCTTGCGGTGAAAATTCCCTTGCCATGCCTTGCGCCAAGGCTCTTAAACCGGCTTTCGCGGCTGCAAATGCGGTAAACGGCGGTTTCGCTCTTAATGACGCAGTCGCTCCGGTAAAAAACAGCGTTCCCTTTTGTTGGCCCTTCATTGCATTAAGCGCTTCCTTGCCGAAGAAAAAGGCACCCAGGCAATTTTGCTGCCAAAGCGTAGTAAAGGTCTCCGCATCCGTTTCCAGAATAGGCGATGGAATATTGCTGTCTACATTGTAGGCAGCAATATCGATACTATAACCCTCCCGTTGCGCCGTTTTGAATAAATTCGCCACGTCGCGCTCAACCGTTGCATCGGCGATTACCGTACTGACCGAACCGCCTTGTTGCCGAATTTTTTCCGCGACCTGGTGCAGCTTGCTTTCACTTCGGCCGGCTATGTAAACGTGTAAACCTTGTGCAGAAAAACAGTTGGCGAGTGTAGCGCCCAAGCCTTGTTCGGGACCCACTCCGATGATAACGGCTGAACATTTTTGCACCATTTTATTTTCCGGCTGCCGTAGCTTCCGGAACTTCGATTAATTCGCCTGATTTAACGTCATAAATATAACCGTAAACAGGAATGTCGGAAGGCACCAATGGATGTGACTTGATACGCACGACATCTTCAAGGACGCTTTGCGCCTGATCTTTGATAGTCAGCCAATCAATATATTTAGCTTCTGCTGAGCCAGGACCTTCACAGCAATCATGCCAGCCGCTCGCATCAACAGAGGCGGTTTTTAAACTGCTGGACAGTAAATCACGCATAATCTCGTCGGTAAAAGTTTCCATGCCGCAATCGGTATGGTGAATAACAAACCATTCACGCGTACCGAGCAATTTATAGGAAATGACCAGCGAACGTATTGCATCATCACTGGCTCTGCCGCCCGCATTGCGGATGACATGAGCATCGCCTTCGGAAAGTCCTGCATATTTGGCGGGATCAAGGCGAGCATCCATACAGGTTAAAATGGCAAAGTGACGGCCTGGAGGCATCGGTAAATCGCCTTTGTCAAAGCCGGCAACGTAGCCGCGATTGGCTATTAAAACTTCATTTAATACAGTACTCATCGTTATTCCTCGTGTAATTATTATTTTCTGCCAAATATCAGTGAGAAATTATTAGCAGGCATATTGATTTGTTCTTTTAATTCCAAGCCATGATTTGCTGCGGCCTTTTTCAGATCGGCTACATCTTTTAAACCCCATTCTGAAACACCGGCAGAACTTAATGTCTGATGAAACTCTTTATTGGAATCCGTGGTAAAAGTACCTTCCACCTGAAACGGGCCGTAAATTAACAAAAAGCCATCGTCATCCAGTAAATTTGCAGCACATTCCATCATGCCGTCGGCAATTGAAACAGGTGCCACCTGAAAAATATTGATGCAGAAAATTGCCGCAAAGGAATGGGGGGTTCCGGCATTAAACCAGGTTTCAGGATTGGTTAAATCCAGATGCACGGGGTCGGCAATATTATCGTTACCATGATCACTGGACAGTTTCTTGATATTATCAAAAACATCTTCATCTCTATCGGAAGGATGAAAATGCAAATGTTCAAAATGCGGCGCAAAATAGTTAATGTGCATACCGCTGCCGCTGGCGAGTTCCAACACATTTCCCGGATCTTTAGGCAGCTTTTCTTTTAAAACGCCTAAAAGTGGTTCACGGTTGCGACTTCCGGCCCAGGCAACATACTCGCTTAATGGATGTGGATCTAACGGTGGCTTATCTTGGTTCATTATTAACTCCTCTTTATTATTGATTGTTAGTTACTCTTCAATAAAAGCAAATGTTGTGCCAGTAATTATTAACTAATATTTTCTTAAACTACAACAACTTGGTTTTTTAACTCTGTCGAATTAAGGAAGCATTACTTCAATTTGAGAAAATTTATTTCACAAAACGCCATGAACAACAATATCAAGAACAGCTCGAACAATTGCTTGAACACATTGCCTTGACAAAATTGATTATTTTTCATAGAAACAATCAATTTTCCACCACCATAATCTATCGATAGACTCTCATCCTACTGAATGAGGACTATTCCGGCATGGCGAACTGAAAACGATACTGGCGCATAACCGTGATGAAGAAAAAGAACGTGCCGCTATAGTACTGGAATGGATACGCGGCAAAAACCCGAAGATGGATAAAGAATTACGGGGGTATCTATTCACTGACAAGCCTATCGCACATCAATGACCCTTTATTCAGAGCATTCATAATTAAAGCTTCAGATTTTCCCAAATCGCCAGAGTGGGTGCCGCCTGATTCATCGTATAAAAATGCAAGCCCGGCGCGCCATTATCCAGCAAGCGTTGACAAAGCTTTGTTACTACATCCAGACCGAATGCTTCTATCGCCTGACGATCATCGCCGAAACATTCCAATCGTTTTCTCATCCAACGCGGAATATCAGCTCCGCACATTTCTGAAAAGCGGAATAGTTGTGAATATTGGGTAATCGGCATAATGCCGGGCACGATAGGGATGGTTATGCCGTTTTTTTCACAGGCATCGACAAAATGAAAATACGCTTCGGCATTATAAAAATACTGGGTAATGACCGCATCGGCGCCCGCAGCCACTTTGCGCTTGAAGTTTTTAAAATCTTCCACGCCGCTGGCGGCTTGCGGATGTACTTCGGGGTAGGCCGCAACATGAATCTGAAAATGATCGCCGGTTTCCTGGCGGATAAATTCGACCAGCTCATTGGCATAGCGAAATTCTCCGGCCGACATCATGCCTGAAGGCAAATCGCCTCTTAATGCGACAATTTTAGTAATGCCGTGATCCTGATAGTCTTTAAGAATCGCGCGAATATTGGCTTTAGTCGAGGCCACACAGGATAAATGCGGCGCGGCGGCGACGCCTTTGGCTTGGATATCGACGACCGTAGTGAAGGTAAGATCGCGGGTAGAGCCCCCGGCGCCAAAGGTAACGGAAAAAAAGTCCGGATTGAGTTTTGCCAGTTTGCTATGTACAACCTGCAAGCTTGCCGCGCCTTCTTCGGTTTTTGGCGGGTAAAATTCGAAACTAAACAGTTGGGGATGGTTTTTTTGTGATTGCATTTTATGGTCTCACTGACGGGAATCTGTAATGTATCGTTCCCACGGTGTTGGTCGATACCGCTGTGGACGCGCTGCATCCGTGTCGCAGCAGCGACACGGGCTGCATTCCCACGGAGTCGTGGGAACGGTGATTAATCAATAACGATAATGATCAGCTTTAAACGGTCCTTCAACCGGAACGTTGATGTATTTGGCTTGCGCATCAGTTAGCACGGTCAAATTCACG
>Ga0208758_100049_pt1 | contig 97789 bp, 95 predicted proteins | sample LakWasM116_HOW13_2_FD_183930 | JGI IMG/M metagenome (GOLD analysis project Ga0208758, IMG submission 183930) | Freshwater sediment methanotrophic microbial communities from Lake Washington under simulated oxygen tension - Sediment Metagenome... | ecosystem: Environmental > Aquatic > Freshwater >...
AACGATACCAGCGTTAGCGCTTGAAGCTGCAGCAACTAATGCTGAAGCAACTGCTAATTTAATAGTTGTTTTCATATAAATCTCCTAAAAATTTATTGCTCTTATTACTTCATAACCTCATCAGCTTAGTGTTTTAATTACCTAACCCACCAATGAAACTGAAAAAACGTAGCTCAGTATGCCAAATCGTTTTACTACAAACAACTTATCATTTACATTTTTGCTACAATTAATCGCATCTGTTGCTATTTTGCAACAGATGCGATTGCCATGCAGTTGATTCTTTAATATTTAGCAATAGCAGCACAGGCTCACTTTACGAATACTGATGAAATGACATCCGGCTTAATTTCTACTTAAAAAGAAACGGCAGCAGGCTGATTAACTCCTTATAATGGCGTTAAGAATAATTGATAATATGTATTACTCAAGGTGCATCTACAGTTTCTTTGCTATATTTCGATGAACCTGAGACAACAACACTAGATTCCATTTACGGTTAAGCATACAAACTTTATGAATAAATTTTCCCCGCAAACACAAAAACACCTTTCAGACCTGTTTCAGCAAGGCCAGCGTGCAATGCAGACAGGGCAATTCAGCCGCGCCGAGAAATGTCTGCTGGATATACTGAAAATAGCGCCCGGCGCTATTGAGGCTAATAATAGTTTGGGGTTTGTTTATGCCGCAAGCAAACAGCATGGCAAAGCGCTTGAACAATTCAAGCTAGTGCTGGCCGCCAACCCCAGGCACGCACACACACATCACAACATTGCCAACAGCCTGTACGGACTGGGCGTTTATGAAGAAGCCATCAGTCATTATCAATCTGCACTTTCAATAGACGGCAAACTGACGGATTCGCTCATTCATTGCGGCATGGCCTACCATAAGCTCGGGCAGACCGATGCTGCAATTGCATGCCTGCACCGCGCACTAGACCAGGAAAGAACCAATGCCTATGCATTCCATGTGCTGGGTAAATTCCACGGCGACCTCAAAGACTATTCGCGGGCACTGGATTACCTGCAAAACGCCAGCAATCTGGCACCCAAGAATATTGAATTCAAACTGGAGTTCGCTAAAACACTGGATAAATCAGGGCTTCTGGATGAAGCAGCCTTGCTTTACCACCAGATTTGCGAAGAAAACCCTAACTATCTGGAAGCATTTAATGCTTATGCGGCACTTCTACGCGAATATCGCCGTTTTGATGAAGCGCTGGAATGTGCAAATCGCGCGCAGCAGATTGCACCCGATGATATTGCCGTTGAAGAACAGATTGCTGACATTTACCTGGGCATGGGTAATACAGAAGAAGCACTTAAACGCTTTAACAATGCATTGAGTGCATCCCCAGACAAGCTATCCATATTAAAAGGGATAGGCACAGCGTATCTGGAAGTCGGAGACCTCACAGAAGCTACCGCTGCCGCTGAAAAAATGATTACGATTAACCGTGAAGCTCCGGATGGCTACCTGCTTAAAGCGCGCGTTAAAAAATCCACCAAAGATGACGGCCAGACTGAACATCTGCTCAGACTTTGTGCATCAGATAAAATATCAGAAGATAACAAAATGCTGATGCATTACGCCTTAGGAAAATCTTTTGATGACCAGAAAAATTATACCGATGCATTCACTCATTTCAAAATCGCCAATGACATCAAGAAATCAACTTTTACCGACGAACAATCATCTTTTGATGAAAAAAGCTTCGACGAACTGATCAGCTTATTCACGCCGGACTTCATGGCCGCGCACAAGCACTTTGGCACAGAGCGTGACCTGCCGGTACTGATTGTCGGCATGCCACGCTCAGGTACTACATTGACCGAACAGATCATATCCAGCCACCCGGATGTACTGGGTGCCGGTGAGGTTAACTTCTGGGGATCGGCAAATAAAGCCTTGCCGCTAAAAATACAGACAAAAACACCCTATCCGCAGTGCCTGCATGAAATGACCATTGCACATGCTCAGGAAGCTATAGAACAGTACGAAAACACCTTACGCAAGATTGTCGGCCCGGATACGACCTCCAGACATATTTCCGACAAAATGCCGCATAACTTTTTACACTTGGGCCTGATTGCAATGTTATTCCCCAACGTTAAAATTATTCACACCAAGCGCGACCCGATAGACACATGTTTATCGATCTACTTTCAGCACTTTAACGAGGCTCATGGTTACGCTGCAGATCTCAGCGACCTGGCAGCCCATTACAAACAATATGAACGCCTGATGCAGCACTGGCATACATTGTTGCCTGGCCGCATACTGGATATTAACTATGAAGATACGATTAATGACCCGGAATACTGGTCACGTCAGCTGATTTCACATATTGGCCTGGAGTGGGACGATGCCTGCCTGGCACCGCACAAACTGGAACGGGCGGTTAAAACCATATCGCAATGGCAAGTGCGGCAGCCTATTTACAAGACATCAGTACAGCGCTGGAAAAATTACGAGCCTTTTATTTCACCGCTGATTGAAGGTCTTGCAAAAAACATTTAAAGCTATAGGTACTCTTCTACCGTGAACAGCTTGCGATGTTCACGGATTGCAAATCGGTCTGTCATGCCCGCAATGTAGTCCGCAACTGCACGGGCTTTATCTGTTTCTGCATAAGCCTGAAACTCATCCGGCAGCAGGCCTGTGTTTTCAAAAAAGGCGGCAAACAGTTCACGCACGATACGTGCGGCTTTTGCGCTCATGCGGTTCACTTTGTAATGCTGGTATAGATTCTTACGCAGAAACTGTTTGAGCTTGAGGTTCTGCGCTGCAATGTCAGTGCTGAAATTAATCAATGGCGGCAGCCCGCGGATGTCAGCAAGGCTTGCCGGTTGGTGCTGGGCTATGTTTTTTGCGCTCTGATCACATAAATCTATCACCAGGGTATTGATCATGCGGCGCACGGTTTCATTCACCAGTCGTTTTTGTTCGAGCTTAGGGTACCGCGCTTTTACCTCGCTCAGGTTGCGCGCGAACAATTCAACTTTGGATAGCTGGTCTATCGTAATCAACCCGGAGCGCAGGCCGTCATCTATATCGTGGTTGTTATAGGCAATCTCATCTGCATGGTTCGTCAGTTGCGCCTCAAGGCTTGGACTGGTTTTATCAATAAAGCGCCGGCCGACATCGCCCAGTTGCTTTGCATTTTTAATCGAACAGTGTTTTAGAATACCTTCGCGCACCTCGAATGTGAGGTTCAGGCCATCGAATTCTGCATAACGGAGTTCCAGCTGCTCCACTACGCGCAGTGATTGCATATTATGCTCAAAACCGCCGTAGTCACGCATGCAGTCATTCAGTGCATCCTGCCCGGCATGGCCAAACGGCGTATGCCCCAGATCATGCGCCAGGGCAATGGCTTCTGTAAGGTCTTCATGCAGTTTAAGGGTGCGCGCAATACCCCGCGCCAGTTGTGCTACTTCAATACTGTGGGTTAAACGGGTGCGGAAGAGATCCCCTTCATGGTTCACAAAAACCTGGGTTTTGTATTCCAGCCGCCTGAACGCGGTTGAGTGAATAATACGGTCACGGTCGCGCTGAAATGCATTGCGGGTAGACGAAGGCTGTTCGTCATAGACACGGCCTATACTTTGTTCCGGGTTTGCGGCGTAAGGTGCAAGTTGCAGATTATTCATATTCAAACCCGGTTGTTGTTAAGTGAGTAAGGCAGCTATGCACGAATATTCTTGAACTGAGATGACTACGCTTACTATCAAAAGCCTTCTATAAAGATAAAGTCGCCCTGAGTTTTTCAGCATCGTAATCACTCGTGATGACAGACTTGCCGATGCCTTGCTGCAGCACCAGTCGAATCTTGCCATCTGCCACTTTTTTATCCATCTGCATTAAATCGAGATATTGATCCACACTCAATTTCGGTGCATCCAGCGGCAGGCTGGCTTTAGTGAGCAGTGCATGAATACGCGACACTTCAGCCGCAGTCAGCCAACCCATGCGTTGCGACAGATCCGCCGCCATCATTGTACCTGCTGCAACCGCTTCGCCATGCAGCCATACGCCGTAACCCATTGCATTTTCGATCGCATGGCCGAATGTATGGCCTAAATTCAGCAATGCGCGCTCGCCGGTTTCGTGCTCGTCACGTGCAACGACTTCTGCTTTGTTCCGACATGAACGGTAGATTGCCTCGCTGATTGCACTTTCATCCAGCGCCATTAATGCTTCAATGTGCGCTTCCAGCCAGTTAAAGAATTCCGCATCGCGGATGAGCCCGTACTTGATCACTTCGGCCATGCCTGCAGACAGTTCGCGTGCAGGTAGCGTTTTTAATGTATCGATATCAGCCAGCACCACTTGCGGCTGGTAAAAAGCACCTATCATGTTTTTACCAAGCGGATGGTTAATGCCGGTTTTTCCGCCAACGGAGGAATCTACCTGGGAAAGCAAGGTGGTTGGTATCTGAATAAATGGTACGCCGCGCAGATAAGTTGCCGCCGCATAGCCGGTTAAATCGCCAATGACACCACCACCCAATGCAATCAGGGTAGTGCTGCGCTCGCAGCGGTTCTGTAGCAGCACGTCATAAATTTTATTCAGTGTTTCTGTATTTTTATAAGCTTCGCCGTCCGGCAGGATAATCGGGATGACACTGACGCCGACAGCCTGCAGGGTCTTGGTTAATTGATCCAGATATAGCGGCGCAACCGTTGTATTGGTAACAATGGCGACATGTTTGCGTTTTAGGTGCGGCAATATTAAATTGGCATCTGTCATTAAATGACGGCCTATGTGAATCGGGTAACTTCTGTTTGCCAGGTCTACGTTAAGTGTTTGCATATCAATTAATCATTTGTCTTCTGTTTATATTGTATTTTCCTGCTCAGGCCTGTGCCGACTCACCTAGTAGCAGCTGTTCGATATAACTGGTAATTTCAGCCGCGGACTGCGCGCCAGTATCTACGATGTAATCGGCCAATTCTGTATAGATCGGGTCGCGCGCAACATATAGCTGCTCAAGCTTCTGCTTAGGATTAGCTCCCTGCAGCAATGGGCGGCTTTTATCATTACGCGTACGCTGGTAGAGGTCATGCACTTTTGCACGCAAATAGATAATCTTACCGCTATTTTTCAGGAACACACGGTTTTCCGGAATCAATACAGCGCCGCCGCCGGTAGCGATCACTGCATAATCAAGCTGGCTTAACTCCTCAATGGATGCAGTTTCACGCTTACGAAAGCCCTCTTCACCTTCCAGCTCAAAAATCAGCGGAATCTTGACACCGGTCTTACGCTCGATCTCCACGTCTGAATCGTAAAACTCTCTGCCCAACTGCTTTGCCAGCAAACGGCCGATCGTCGTTTTGCCGGCACCCATGAGGCCGATAAAATAAATATTATTCAATTGAAAAAACCCTTAATTTTCATCCGCCGCCGATACCGTATTCAGCACCGGATAAAACAAAATGCCCATCACTGCAATGATGGGCATTTTATGACAATCTGATGTTTCTGTCAGATTTTGCTTTTATTGCAGATTCATGCGGTCATCCATGATTTTAGGGGTAATGAAAATCAACAGCTCGGTTTTATCTGTCGATAGTGATTTACGTTTAAACAGATTGCCCATAATTGGCAGATCACCGAAGAATGGCACTTTTTCTACATCATTACGGTCTTCCTGCTCATAAATACCGCCCAGAACCGCAGTTTCCCCGTTGCCCACCAGCACTTGCGTGTTAATTGACTGTGTTTCAATCGCCGGCGCTTCCGTTAAGCCAACACCGGTACGGATATATTGGCCAACCCGGTCTTTCTTGACTTCAAGATCCATGATGATCTTTTCATCCGGCGTAATCTGCGGCGTCACTTCGAGGCTCAGCACTGCCGGTTTAAATGTAATATTGGCTGCACCACTGGCTGAACTCTGCAAGTAAGGAATATCAGTACCTTGCGAGATTTTAGCCTTGCGCTGGTTTGCCGTGGTAATGCGCGGGCTGGACACCACCTTGCCGCGCTTATCAGTCTCAAGTGCTGACAATTCCAGATTCAACAACAAACCGGCTGATAATCTGAACAGAGTAAAGGCAAAGCTACCTGCGCCTGCCTTAGTCACAGGTAGATTTGACATCAGATCAGGCAAGCCGTCACTACTGGTTAATACACTACCATTCGTCAGCGCAGTTTGTACTGTACCATTGTGCGTACCCTGCGTAAGCGTTGGATTACTTGTAGCTGTACCAGCAGTTACCGTCGTTGGCCTGTTACCTATCGTGCTGCCTATCGTTGCGATACTGCTACCCGGCCTGCCGGTTTGCGTTACACCAAAGCGCGCGCCCAGATCCTTACCGAACTTCTCATCGGCAATGACGAGACGTGATTCAATCATTACCTGTTTCACAGGCACATCTGTCTTGTTAATGATGGCCTGTACCTGTTCCAGATATTTAGGAATATCCTGCACAAACACCGTATTCGTGCGTGGATCAAGCACTGCACTGCCGCGCTTGGAGAGGATGCGCTGTTTAGGGTCACTCAGAATATCTTTTAGAGCTTCCGCTTTCATGTAATTTAAAGTGAACACCTCGGTACGCAACGGTTCTACATCATCAATCTGCTGCTGGCTTTCAAACACCAGTTTTTCTTTGGCTGCCAGCTCTTCTGATGGAGCTACCAGAATCACATTGCCGTTTTTACGCTTATCAAGCCCTTTGCTTTGCATGATAATTTCAAGCGCCTGATCCCATGGTACATCTTTTAAACGCAAAGTCAGGTTACCGGTTACAGTGTCGCTGGTAATAATATTGAGGCCGGTAAAGTCAGCAATCACCTGTAATACAGAGCGCACTTCGATGTTCTGGAAATTCAGTGAAAGTTTCTCGCCGGCATAGCCAGGCTTGCTGCCATGTACCAGTTTATTCGGGTCTTCTACAATCTGGCGAACATCAATAATGAATTTTTTATCTGCCTGGTACGCTGAGTGCTCCCAGTTGCCTTTAGGCTCAATTACCATGCGGCCGTTTTTGCCTTGTTTCATCGTATCAACATAGAGCACAGGCGTATTGAAATTAGTCACATTCAGACGGCGTTGCAGATTTGCAGGCACTTCAGTGTTAATGAAATCCACGACAATCGTTTTGCCTTTTTGCTTGATATTGATACCCGCAGACGGATCAGACAAATCAACGATAATACGGCCTTCGCCATTTTTACCGCGTGCAAAATCTACGTTATTAAGCGCAATAGACTGGCTGCCCAGTTTAGGCTCCGAGAATCTTGTTTCCACTACTGAGCCGGCTGCCGCTTCGTTCGCCTGCAGCGTGATCGTCACGTCATTACCGCTTACAGTGGTGTTGTATGCAACATTTTTAGATAAATTCAGCACCATGCGCGTACGCTCTTTACCTTGTGCCAAAGTAACGCTTTTCAATGCACCCTGATCAGCACCGACATTGCTTTTGCCTAAACCGTTAGACACATGCGGAAAATCCAGCGCGATTCTGGCCGGATTACTGAGCGTAAATCCGGCTGGCGGGTTGGTCAGGGGCTGTGTTGTTTTTACGTGAACCGTGACCCTGCCCCCCGGCAACGATGAAAAATCTACGCTCTCGATCTTATTGCCAAGCGCGGATTGATCCTCAGCCAGCAATAAGCCTGAAAACATAGTCATGACAAGCAGCAAGACTGCCTGTAAAAATTTTGATATCAACCTATTTGTTTTCATCGTTTCACCCTAAATCTATTTTTTTAAGACTGTATTAATACTCGCAGATCGTTTAAAACATCTATTACTTCAAACTGTTCTGATTAATTATTAGCAATCCTGGATTTGATTAATTTATTATTCCTGCAAAGCTAAACTTGAAGCACGCTCTATCCATTCGCCCGATAGCTCATCCTGCACAATTTCATTGAGCATGACATCCCGGTCTGTAATTTGAGTGATTCTGCCGTAATTCTGCCCGACATAATTACCAACTTTCACCTGCTGAACAACATTATCCGGAGTTTTGAGCAAGGCATAAGTCAGCTTGTTTTTCGACAGCATGCCTACATATTTCAAACTTTCCAGCGGATACGCTTCCATCGGTTCTTTAGGCCGATTCAGGTTAGGCTGTAATGCGCTCGACTTATTCGTAGCCTTGCGTGCGCGGAACGGGTCCACCAGGGTGCCATCAGCGTTATATTGCAATGCAGTGTATGGCTTAACCTCAGGCAAAGGTTTGACTTTAGGTTTTATATCCTTGGTAGCATCCCGCATATACTGATCGAGGTCATCGCCTTCCTCACCGCCGCATGCAGTCAGAAGAGCGCCCAACACCAGAATCGGCAGAAGCCTGAAGCCACTGTACTGTACCCGCTTAAGATTCAAACTTAGTTTCACTTAATCAGCCTTTCTTACCAGATTTTGCTTTGGCTGCTTTTTCAGCTTTCAGCGCTTTCTGTTTTGCAGCAATCTCTTCTGCATCCAGATAGCGGTACGTTTTCGCCACGGCTTCCATCACCAGCATTCCGGTCGCATTAGCCACTTTGGCATCTGCTGGTTTACTATCCTTACCACTGCCTTGAGGTACAACAGCAACATTGCTTATGGTGACGATACGGGACAGCTTGGAAATATCTGATGCAAAAGCACCCAGGTCATGATAAGTACCGACTACTTTAATGGCAATCGGCATTTCGGCATAGAACTCAGCCTGCGTTTCACTGCCTGGCTTGAACAACTCGAACTCCAAGCCCCTGCTCAGGCCAGCCTGGTTAATGTCTGTGAGCAATCCATCAATCTGCGACTTGTCCGGCAGCTGCCTTAACAGCGCACCAAAGGTTTTCTCAATTTCAACCATCTGCGCACGATAGGCTTCCAGGTTGATTGCCTGGCTCTTTTTCGCAAAGAACACATCCCTTAACTGCTGCTCTTTGGCTTTCTCCTGATCCAGCGTCTCAAGTGCAGGGCTCAGCAGAAAGTAGTAGCCCAACGCCAGGAGCAGAACAAAAACAACCGCAAGCAGTACAGCCTTAACCGGCATAGGCAGGTTGCCGGCGTTCTTGATATCAATATTATTGAAATCTTCTAACTTCATGGCTTACCCCCTTCTGCGGCTTTAGCTTTTGTTGCATCAGCCTCTTCTTCCGTCTGCGGGGCTTTCAGCTTTACCGTAAGCGTAAACACATTCTGTTTCTGACCGTTTGCCGTGACCGCTTTAATCTCAACCAGTCCTGGCGCTTCCAGCCAGGTAGAAGCATTGTAATTACGCACCAGGGTAGCCACCCTGGCATTGGTATCGGCAACCCCCTCAAGGGTAATCACATCACCCACCTGCTTGATACTTTTAAAATACATACCTTCAGGCAATTGTCGACTGAGTTCATCAAATACAATCACTGCCTGACTGCGGTTGGTTTGCAGATTTTCAACAACCTGCTTGCGTTCCAGCATGGCACTGATCTGGTCTTTCAAGTCTTGAATATCTTTAATTTCTTTATCCAGCTTTACAATCGCTGCATCCAGCCGCGCATTCCGTTCAGTCTGGGAGTCTATCTTGGCATTAATCACGGTGTAGGCCATAAATACGATGGTGCTCGCCACAATGGCGGTAAACGCTGCCATGAGGCCAAATTGACGCTGTCTGGCCTCTCTTCTGATCTGCCGGTGCGGGAGTAAGTTGACGCGTATCATATCTCTATACCTCGCATTGCAAGTCCACAGGCAATCAGGAGAGCTGGCGCATCAACAGAGAGCTGCTGCGGCTTTACTCTGGAGCCCATTGCCATGCTATGGAATGGGTTTGCTATTACAGTATGCACCTGGGTACGATCCTGTACGGTCACTTCAATTTCAGGAATTGATGCACAGCCACCCGCCAGTACAATGTGATCTACATGGTGATATTGTGTTGAGCTGGTAAAAAACTGCTGCGCTCTGGCCACTTCTGTCGCAAGCAGTTGCACAAACGGTTGCAGAACTTCACTTTCATAGCTTTCGGGCAATCCGCCTCTGCGCTTGGAAATTTCAGCCTCTTCTATCGACAAACCAAACCGGCGCTGAATTTCCTGCGTGAGCTGATTGCCGCCAAAACTTTGCTCACGTGCATACACCGGCTTATTGTCATGCAATACATTGATGTGCATCATCGTGGCGCCAATATCCACAATCATCACGGTTTGTTCATTACCTGAATTAGGCAACTGCACCGACACCAGCGTATAGGCAGCCTCAGTCGCATACGAATCCACATCCATGACAATGACCTTCAGGCCGGCCACTTCGGCAGCAGCCACGCGATCTTCAATTCTTTCCTTACGTGCCGCTACGATCAGCACTTCCACTTCTTCATCCGGGTTATTGGGTGCAGGCCCCAGTATCTGGAAATCAATATTCACTTCATCCAAAGGAAACGGAATATACTGATTTGCCTCACCCTCGACTTGCGCTTCCATATCTTCTTCACGCAGGCCAGCTTCCATAATCACTTTCTTGCTGATAACCGCAGATGACGGCAAAGCAAGCGCAGCATTCTTCTCACGGGTACCCAGCTGCCTGAAGGCTTGCCTGATGGCATCAGATACTTTCTCCAGGTCTGCCACATTGCCATCGATTACCGCATCCGGCACCATAGGCGCAATGGCATACCCTTCCAGTTTGTAACCGCCACGGCTATCACCAGACAACTCTACTATCTTCACTGAAGTGGAGCTGACATCAATACCTATAAGTGGAGGAGTTTTTTCTGTAAAAAGACTGAATTTCAAAATGAAATTCCTTTTCTAATTTCGTTAGTTACGAACATTTCTAATAATTTACATTAAATCCTAGCAACAACTTTAAACCCTGTAAAGCAATTTCTTTTTTATTAAATTTAGTAATTTATCGCTCACATTAAATTCGCATGGATGCGCTGAGCAATTTATAATGCCCAAATTGTATTTATTTAAATCAATCAAGAAATCAGATTACTCATGATACTGAACAAATGGTGGCATTATCTTGTAATGACCGTGATTGTTGGCAGCTTGTCTGTGCTGGCACTGATTGGCGTTGCTGCAGCACTTATCTATCCTACCCTGCCTTCACTGGAGGCATTAACCGACTACCAACCGAAACTGCCACTGCGCGTCTATTCTGAAGATGGTTTTTTAATTGATGAGTTTGGCGAAGAGCGCCGCGCCTACATCAAGATAGAACAAGTGCCACAGAGTATGAAAGATGCTGTCCTCGCGATTGAAGACAGGCGCTTCTACCAGCATAGCGGTGTTGATTTCAAAGGCATTCTGCGTGCGATAAAAAACAATATCACTGGTAGAAGCCATGAAGGCGCCAGCACTATTACCATGCAGGTAGCCAAGAATTTTTTCACCACGCCCAATGGCAAACGTACCATCATTACAAAAATCAATGAGGCCATGCTCGCCTTAAAAATTGAACACACCTTAAATAAAGATGAAATCCTGGAGCTCTACATCAACCAGATTTATCTTGGGCAGCGCGCTTATGGCTTTGCCGCAGCAGCACAGGTTTACTATGGAAAACCATTGGAAAAACTCAATCTTGCCGAAACTGCATTACTTGCAGGCTTGCCAAAAGCCCCTTCCGGATACAACCCTTTTGTTAACCCCAAGCGGGCTATCACACGCCAGCAAGAGGTGTTACGCGACATGTATCGCTTCGGTTTTATCAAAGAACCGGTTTATGAAGCCGCTTTAAAACAACCGCTGCGGTTCAAGGCATCGAAACAGGCGCGTGACCTGGCTGCGGATTATGTTGCAGAAATCGTACGCGAGAGTCTTTACGCGCAATATCAGGATGAAATCTACAGCAGCGGCCTGCGCGTTTACACCACAATACGCAAAGCTAATCAGGAGGCTGCAAACGCTGCGATCAGAGAAGGTGTTTTAGACTACGACTCACGCCACGGTTTCCGCGGGCCTGAGAAAACACTCAATCTTGCCAAGATTCTGGCAGAGAATCCATCCGACGGCCTGAATGAAGCGCTGGATGATTTTGATGAATCCAACGGCTTCATCCCGGCTATTGTTACCAGCCTGTCACCTAAATCCGTTCATGTGCACACAAAATACGGTGATGATATTGAAATCAAAGGCAAGGGACTGGCTCTGGTCGCAAGGACGCTGAGTCAAAAAGACCCTGAGAAAGTTTTGTTAAAAGCCGGTTCTGTGATCCGGGTGACCAAAAGCGCCGGACAGAAAGACAGCGATGGCTGGAGAATTGTGCAGATGCCGCAGGTTGAGTCCGCCCTGATTGCATTGGATCCTGAAACCGGGGCAGTACGTGCGTTAGTAGGCGGCTTCGATTTCAATCGCAATAAGTTTAATCATGTAACCCAGGCATGGCGCCAGCCCGGCTCAAGCTTTAAGCCCTTTATTTACTCTGCCGCACTGGAAAAAGGCTTCACGCCTGCCTCAATCGTGGAGGACAGCCCGCTGAACTTCTCTGCACAGGAAACCGGCGAGAAAGCCTGGTCGCCACGTAATTTTGACAACACATTCGAAGGCCCGATACGTTTAAGACAAGCCCTTACAAAATCAAAAAACCTGGTTTCAATACGCGTCATACAGGCAATAGGGCCAAGTTACGCGCAGGATTACATCACACGCTTCGGCTTTGCAGCCAAAGACCACCCGGCTTATCTCACCATGGCGCTGGGTGCAGGTTCAGTCACCCCCTGGCAGATGGCAACAGCCTACGCCGTGTTTGCCAATGGCGGCTACCGCATCAAGCCCAACCTGATTACTAAAATTGTAGATCAGCGTGGCAAAGTGCTGGCAGAAACCCAATTTATCAAAGCTGGACAGGGTGCTCCCCGTGTCATAGATGCCCGTAACGCCTTTATCATGAACTCCATGATGCAGGATGTAGTCAGACGCGGCACTGCAACCAAAGCACTGCAACTAGGCCGCAATGATCTCGCCGGCAAGACCGGCACCACCAACGACCATTATGACGCATGGTTTGCCGGATACAACCCGAAACAGGTTGCAATCGCCTGGGTTGGCTATGACAAACCACGCGCGCTTGGCGGCAGCGAAACTGGCGGCACGGCGGCCCTGCCTATCTGGATCAAGTACATGGCAACGGCTTTAAGGGGCATGCCAGATGTGGAGCCGGTGGTTCCCGATGGCATCATGGCGCTCAGAGTTGACCCGGTTACCGGCATACGTGCCGATAATGACGAAAATGGCATTTACGAATATTTCTATCATGAAAATCCGCCACCGGAAATCGAAGAGCAGCTGCCATCATTGTTTGATGGCCTGGAAAACCCGGAAGATACGTCATTGAGTCAGGCACAGAAATTATTACAGCCTGAAATTGTATTGCCGGCGAAACCGGCTGCGGCCAAACCTGCGGAAAACTTGTCAAGAACTACAGAAATTGCACCCAGAAACCCACTGAATGCACATTAAGGTGCGCACTAAGGAATGAGTTGCAACACGACCGGCGTATGGTCAGATGGCCGCTCCAGTTTGCGCGGCGCCTTATCTATGTAGGCTTCGGCACAGCGTGATTTAAGTGCATCACTGACCAGAATATGGTCAATGCGCATGCCCAAGTCGCGCCGGAAACCCGCCATACGGTAATCCCACCAGCTGAAACTTTTTTCCGGCTGATCAAATAACCGGAAACTGTCATGCAGGCCCAGTTGCACCAACTGCCGGAATGCCTCACGCTCAGGCAGCGAAACCAGCACCTGCCCTGTCCACGCGGCCGGATCATGGCAATCACGGTCTTCCGGCGCAATATTATAATCACCGAGCAATAACAGCTTGGGGTGCGCAGCCAGTTCAACTTTCAGCCAGTCATGCAAGGCATTGAGCCAGCGCAGTTTGTATTGGTATTTGTCGGAATCAAGCGCCTGCCCATTCGGAATATAAGCGCAGACCACACGGACATCACCGACATCAGCAGCAATCACGCGCTGCTGGTCATCAGCAAAACCAGGAATATTACGCTGGATATTCACAAGGGGATGCCGGCTAAGAATTGCCACGCCGTTATAGGTTTTTTGCCCGATATGCACCGCCTCGTAACCTGCCTGTTTTAAAGCATCATAAGGAAACTTGCTGTCCTCCTGCTTGGTTTCCTGCAGGCAAAGCACATCCGGCTGCGCCGTTTTCAGCCAATCCAGCACGTGCGGCAAACGCACATTTAAAGAGTTAACATTCCAGGTAGCAAATTTCAAAAGGGAAGCCTTGGTATTTTATTATTCGTTAAAAATTTTTCAGCCACAGATGTAACCGTAAAGGCCATCACCGCTCCTCTAAAGGGCTAAATAAATTAGTTTTCTATTTTTCGTGTACTGAGTGCCTTAAGCTGTCATACCACTGTGCCTCAACAAGGCATCAATGTTCGGCTCACGACCACGGAAAGCGGCAAAGGATTCCATCGCAGAACGGGAGCCCCCTTTTGCCAGAATTTCCTGCCAGTAGCGCTGACCGGCTTCTCTGGACAGTACGCCATCTTCTTCAAACATGCTGTAAACATCGGCAGATAACACCTCAGCCCATTTATAGCTGTAATAACCCGCCGCATAACCGCCTGAGAATACATGCGTAAAGTTATGCGGGAAGCGGTTCCATTTAGGCGGGCGCACCACGGCAACTTCATCACGCACCGATTCAATCAGATCCAGCGCAGTAGTGGCGCCATGCGGATCAAACTCGCTATGCAGGCGGATATCGAATAAGGAAAACTCAATCTGGCGTACAGTCTGCATGCCAGCCTGGAAGTTTTTGGCGGCCACCATTTTGTCGAAAAGCGCACGTGGCAGCTGCTCACCGCTATCGACATGCGACGTCATATTGCGCAGCACTTCCCACTCCCAGCAAAAGTTCTCCATGAACTGGCTTGGCAGCTCCACTGCATCCCACTCCACACCTTTAATGCCGGATACACTGTAATCATCCACTTCGGTGAGCATGTGATGCAAACCGTGACCAAACTCGTGGAACATGGTCAGCACTTCATCATGCGTAAACAGTGCCGGTTTATCTCCGACCGGGGCAGAGAAGTTGCAGGTTAAATAAGCAACCGGCTTGGTCAGGCCACCCGCTGATTTGCGGCGCGTAATCGCCTCATCCATCCAGGCGCCGCCGCGTTTGTTGTTACGCGCATACAGATCCAGGTAGAACTGGCCGATCAGTTCGCCTTTGTCATCTTTGATGTCATAAAAACTTGCGGCTTCATGCCAAACCGGCGCATCCGAACGGCTGACATGAATGCCGAAAATGGTTTCCACCACCTTAAACAAACCATCCAGCACTTTATGCTCAGGGAAGTATTGCTTCACTTCCAGGTCAGAGAATGCATATTTATCTTCACGCAGCTTCTCTGAAACATAGGATACGTCCCATGCCTGCATGTCAGTGATACCAAGTTTAGCGGCGTATTCATCCAGCTCTATTTTATCTCTGAGTGCAAACGGCTTTGCTTTCGCGGCAAGATCCTTCAGGAAAGATTCTACATGCTGGGCTGAATCAGCCATCTTGGTAGCGATTGAAAGCTCGGCATAGTTATCAAAACCGAGTAGTTGTGCAGCTTCGTGTCGCAACTTGAGTGTTTGTGCAATCACCGATGTGTTATCCCACTCCTGTTTACCGAACTCGGAAGCGCGCGTAGCATAAGCGCGATAAAGCGTCTCACGCAATTCACGGTTATCTGCATATTGGAGTACCGGCAAATAAGACGGAAAATGCAAAGTAAACTTCCAGCCGGTCTTATCTTCCGCTTTTGCCGCATCCGCCGCAGCCTGCAGCACATCTTCCGGGATGCCTTTCAAGGTCTCTGTGTCATGCACGTACAAAGCATAATCATTAGTCGCATCGAGCACATTTTCCTCGAACCTGGAGGAAAGTTTAGACAGCTCTTCCTGGATCTCTTTAAAACGCGCTTTCTGCTCAGGAGGCAACTCTGCACCGCCCAGGCGGAAATCGCGTAACTCATTCTCGACGATTTTTTTCTGCGCGGTTGTCAGTGCTTCAAATGCCGCACTGTTGCGCAGGGTACGGAATTTGGCGTAAAGGCGTTCATCCTGCCCCAGATCAGCATAAAAATCCGTCAGTTTCGATAAGTTCTCATTATAAGCTTCCCGCAGTTCCGGGCTATTCACAACGGCATTGATGTGCCCCACCTGCGACCATGCGCGCGACAGGCGCTCTTCCATATCTTCCAGCTTGCTGGCGAAGTTATCCCAGGTGACTTCACCTTCAGCTGTTGCAAGCGTCTCAACCGTTTTTCTGGCGTCAGCCAGCAAATAATCAACCGCCGGGGAAACGTGCCCTGCTTTTACCTCATTGAATTTGGGTAACCCTGCAAAATGCAGAAGCGGATTGTTTTCTAACTGTGAAATAGTCACTGCGGCAGATCTTTCTTTTTTAAAAACGAATGGTTCAAAGTCTAGTTGATTAAACGTAAAGTGAACGGATAGCGATAATACTCACCCTTACTGCTTGATATGGCGGCGATAATGCAAAAAACAATATTGAATATCCAGATTAGCCCCAGCAATAAGAATCCGACCAATATAAAAATCAAAACGTATGCAATAAATTGCGCCAGCAGCAATGTTATCTGAAAATTCAGCGCTTCTTTGGCCTGCGCTGCAATGTATTCACTGTCGTCTTTTTTCAGCAGCCACACGATTAATGACGGAATAAATGAAAACAATATGCCGCCCAAGTGGGTAATCGTCACAATGTTTTTATCATCGTTACTGGGCACGGTAATTTCAGTGGACATGTTCAAGCCTTTTAAAATTTTCTGTTGATAACAAAAGATTGATTCCGGAACCGGTAACGGCCATTAAACAAGCGCTTAGTTGAGATTGAATTTATTGACCACAAGTTCAATTTTCTCAATATCGGTCAAGCCAAGCACCTTGCGCGCCTGGCCGGACAACTCACTCAACTGGCTATGCAGCACCTGCTGCTTGATGCTGAGCACATGCGAAGGATGCATGGAGAACTGACGCAACCCCATCCCCAGCAGCAGCTTGGTAAGCTTGGCATCGCCAGCCATCTCGCCGCATACCGAAACGGCTTTGCCCTGTTTGACGCCTGCTTTAATCGTCATGGAAATCAGTTTCAATACCGATGGATGCAGCGGGTTATACAAATGTGCAACAGCGTCATCGGTACGGTCTATTGCCAATGTATATTGAATCAGGTCATTAGTACCGATAGACAGAAAATCCAGTTCATCGGCAAAAGCCTCGGCATTAATAGCCGCGGCCGGGATTTCTATCATGCCGCCAAGTTCGACATTTTCATCAAACGGAATATTCTCTTTACGCAGACTGGCCTTGGCACGCTCAAGAAATACCTTGGTCTGGCGCAACTCTGAAAGCATGCATAGCATTGGAATCAGAATCTTGATTTTTCCATAATGCGATGCCCGTAGCAATGCACGCAACTGGGTATGGAAAATCTGCGGCTCGGACAGGCATAAACGAATGGCTCGCAGCCCCAAAGCAGGATTGGGTGAATTGACAACCGTATCGGCATTCATCTGCTTATCCGCCCCCAGATCCAGCGTGCGGATAGTCACCGGCGCGCCTTTCATGGCCTCAGCCACTGACCTGTAGGCCTCAAACTGTTCTTCTTCATTCGGCATGTCATGCCGGTTCATGAACAGGAACTCTGTACGATACAAACCGATGCCGGTCGCGCCGGATGCCCTGACGGCAGCAACGTCTTCCGGCACTTCAATATTTGCCATGAGCTCAATCTGCGTGCCGTCTATCGTCAGTGCCTTGGTCGTTTTAATGCGCTGCAGCTTTTGCTGTTCGAGCTCCCACTGTTCCTGCTTTAATTTGTACTCATCCAGAATCTCTTTGGATGGATTAACAATCACGACACCAAGATCACCATCAACAATGATGAGCTCACCGTCATTGATTAAATCACGCGCACGCTGCAGCGCAACAATAGATGGAATATTAAGGCTGCGCGCCAGAATCGCCGTATGCGATGTTGCGCCGCCGACATCAGTGATAAATGCCGCAAACTGGTGCTGCTTGAATTGAATTGCATCAGCGGGGGAAACATCATGCGCGACCAGAATCAGTTTGCGTTCCTGATGCAGTGCGCTGGCTTGCTGCTCGGTACTTAACTGCGCCTGATGGCCAAGCAGCACCTTGATAATACGCTCCACAACCTGGATCACATCCTGTTTGCGCTCACGCAGGTAGCTGTCTTCAATCTGCTCGAACTGGTCAACAATGTCGTCCATCTGCAGCTTGATCGCCCATTCGGCATTGCATTGCTCATTTCTGATGATGTTCTTGGGCACTTCGGATAGTGACTTATCTTCCAGCATCATCAGATGCGTGCCGATAAACGCCGCCAGCTCTGCCGGCGCATTCTTGCGCAGGCTGCCTTTGATCTGCGCCAAGTCATGCTTGACGGTTGCAATGGCGTTGCTGAACCGCTTTACTTCATCATCAATCAAATGTTTTGGCAGCTGGTAATGCACCACTTCCAGCAATGCATTGGAAAGAAGATGTGCGTGTCCAATCGCGATACCGCTGGAAACCCCTACACCATGAATGCTGAAACTGGTCATTCGCCTTCGCCGAAGTAGTCTTCAATCAATGCAGACAATGCCTCGATAGCCGCAGCCTCATCGGCACCGCTGGCCTCTAAAGTAACAATTGCGCCTTTTGCTGCCGCCAGCATCATGACACCCATAATGCTCTTGGCATTCACACGACGACCGTTGCGCTCAATCCATACCTCACTGGCAAACTTGCTGGCGGTTTGCGTAAGCTTGGTTGAAGCGCGGGCATGCAAACCCAGTTTGTTGATAATTTCCAGTTGCTTGCTAATCATATAAACCTGAATCCTGTTATTTAACGGAGCCTTGCTCAAAGCGCTCACAGCTTTCGCGGTCAAACGCCACGACCCCTTCGCGGCCTCCGCTTAAGGCTTTATCAACCAGCACCGGCAACGGCTCCTGCCGATAGTTCATGACCCTGACCAGCATGGGCAGATTCACTCCGGCCACACCTTCCACCACCCCCGGCTGCAGTATTTTGGTCACAATATTGCAGGGTGTAGCGCCATACATGTCGGACAGCACAAGCACGCCATCGCCGCTATTCACGCTGGCAACCATCTCTACCGCTTTAGGGATGACGCTACCGGGGTCGTCTTTACTGCTGACTGCAAGTGATGCGATCTGCGGAGGCGTTTTTCCCAACATGTGGTTTGCACACTCCAGCAAACTATCGCCAAGCGTACCATGTGTAATAATTAAAATACCAATCATTGTTTATGAGTACCTATTTTATGGGCATCTCCGGAAATACATTTTCAGAAGCGCCCTGATTACTACTACTATTTGAGCTCTCTATGCCGCGTCAGTACTTTCTGCTGCGACTGAAAATACTGGCTTAGCTGCTCAACCATATAAACCGAACGATGCTGGCCACCGGTACATCCGATGGCAACGGTTAAATAACCGCGGTTATCCATAATAAAGCATGGCAACCACTTTTCTACAAAGGCGCGGATATCCGATAGCATCTCCTGCACTGAATCATGCACTTCCAGATAAGCCTTGATCTGCGCATCTTTACCCGTCAGGTCACGCAAATTCGGATCATAGTGCGGATTAGGCAGGCAGCGTACATCAAATACAAAATCGGCATCCAGCGGGATGCCATGCTTGAACCCGAATGATGTAAACAGCAAGGTCAGCCCTGTATGCTCGCTCGACACCACATCTTTTACCCAGCCGCGCAGTGTATTGGCACTCAAGTTACTGGTATCGATTACATGGCCCAAGCTGCCGAGGTTACCCAGCAATTCACGTTCATAAGCAATGCTCTCGGCCAGGGTGGTCGTATCTTTGCTTAAAGGATGTTTACGCCGGGTTTCACTGAATCGCTTTACCAGCGTTTCCACATTAGATTCCAGGTATAAAACACGCGTGTCAACATTCTGTGATTTGAGCAGCGCGATATTGTCAGGCAGTGACTCAATAGCGGCGCTCCTGCTGTCTATGCTGATTGCCACAAGATGATGATTCACTGTTGTGAGATGATTAGACAGGCTGGGCAGCATCGTTGCCGGCAGGTTGTCGATACAGTAATAACCGCTATCTTCAAGCGCGCGCAATGCGATACTTTTACCTGAGCCGGAAAGACCCGTCACAATAATCAATTGCTTCATCTTAATTAACTTAAAATCGCTATCTGTTTTTTTTCATTTCGCGCTGGTGGCGCTGCGTAAACTGCTTGGTTGCATTAATACCGCGCAATAATAACACGTGGTTGCGAATTGCAACCTCTACCAGTACCGCGATGTTGCGCCCAGCCGCGATCGGAATCTGCACCTTGGGCACTTTGACACCCAGCACTTCTTCATGCAGGGTCTTGATATTGAGCCTATCCAGCAACTGGGGCGCCAGCTTATCGGCCATTTCCAGCTGAATAATCAGATCCAGAGGCTTGGTTGGCTTGACTGAGTTATCGCCAAAAATTGCACGGATATTCAGAATCCCCAGGCCACGTACTTCCAGAAAATCCTGCAATAATGCCGGACAGCGGCCCTCAACACGCTCGGGTGAAATACGGAAAAAATCCACGATATCATCAGCAACCAGACGATGCCCGCGTGAAATCAACTCTAGCGCCAATTCACTTTTACCAATTGCCGCCTCGCCTTTAATCAGTGCACCAAAACCCTGCACCTCCATAAACACGCCATGCAGGCTCACAGACTCTGCCACCGCCTGCGCCAGATAATGGCTCAGAAAATCCATCAGTGCGGGGCTGCGTAAAGTTGAGGTAAACAAAGGCGCAGCATGGGCATCGGCAGCAGCCATGAGTGATTCAGGCACTTTCTCGCCGTTAGCAACAATCACTGCTGCCAGATCGGTAGAGTAAAGATTCTCGATTGCACGTACCGCTTCTACAGCCGGCAAACTGCGTAAATAATCCATCTCGGCACAACCCAGCACCTGCACACGGTTAGGGTGCACGAAATTAAGGTGACCGATGAGTGCCAGTGACGGTTTTGTTACGGTTTCGCTAGTGAGAGTATTTGACCCGCCGTTCAGCCCTGCAATCCAGTTCAGTTTGAGCTTGCGGCGGGTTTGTTTGAATAGCTCAGCGACGTTTATTTGAGCCATAAATGATGATTAAAACAATATGTTAATTATTCAACATTCTGATGCTTAACGGCACCATTTGCCTTGTGGTGATCTGTATTCTTTTCTTTATGCTTCAACACCTGGCGGTCAAGCTTGTCAGTCAGCATATCAATCGCGCTGTACATATTCTCATCCTGACATTCCGCGTGTAAATCATTACCAGGAACATGCAGTGTAGCCTCTACCTTTTGAGTAAGCTTTTCAACACTCATGGTCACTTTGACATCGATCACATGATCAAAGTGATTGCTAACTTTAACCAGCTTGCTCGTTAGATAATCGCGCATAGCCGGAGTAATTTCTAAATGGTGACCAGTTAATTGTAAATTCATGACTTGCTCCTTTTGAAAATATTCTTCGAGTCTTATCCTGTTAAATGCATTCAAAACTCGTCGAACAATTTCAGTTTACTACGTTCATTTGCATCTGTGGGATTGAAACGAAGAATTTTTTTAATTCCGGTTTGAAGCTGTAAATTTACAGCGATTTTCTTAAACTGGCAGGTGCAATATTCAATGATTCCCGATATTTTGCGATGGTGCGGCGCGCCACGACAATGCCTTGCTTTGCGAGTAAATCAGTGATCTGATTATCCGAGTATGGCTTTTTAGGGTTTTCCTGCTCGACCAGTTTTTTAATTAATGCACGAATTGCCGTAGCCGAGCATGTACCGCCGCTATCAGTGGCAACCGAGCTGCCGAAGAAGTATTTAAGCTCAAAAATACCGCGCGGCGTGAGCATGTATTTATTGGTCGTGACGCGGGAAATGGTAGATTCATGCAAACCCAGCTCATCTGCAATTTCACGCAGCACCAGTGGTTTCATCGCCACTTCGCCATATTCAAGAAAGTTACGCTGACGATCAACAATCGCTTGCGAAACGCGCAGGATTGTTGAAAAGCGCTGCTGGATATTCTTAATCATCCATTTCGCTTCCTGCATCTGGCTTTGCAGATACTGGCTGGAGCTATCGCGGTTACGTTTCAATATGCCGGCATAAAGCTGATTGATTCTGAGCTTGGGAATCACGCTTTCATTCAGGCTTGCAATCCAGATCCCCTTGACTTTTTTCACGACTACTTCATGCTGAATGTAATGCTCTGAGCCGATATGGCTGAAATCAGCTCCCGGTCTCGGATTCAGACTGGTAATCACCTGCTGCACTTGTTTCAGCGTCTGCTCGTCACAGCCCAGCTCTTTGCGCAATTTGGCAAAATCGCGTGCACCCAATGCCGGCAGGTGCTTTTCTGCCACCAGGCGCGCCAGCGCGAGATGCGGGGTATTTTCGGGTAACGCTTCAAGCTGCAGCGACAGGCACTCACTTAAATTGCGGGCACCGACACCGGCAGGGTCAAGATGCTGGATATGGCGCAATGCTGTTTGCAGTTCCATCGCATCGATCTCAAGCTCCAGCGGCATCTCTTCAGCGACATCTTCCAGCGATTGCTCAAGGTAACCATCTTCATTGATGCTGTCCACCAATAGCAGGGTGAGCGTCTGGTCGCGATCCGACAGCGGCATCAGTTTCAGCTGCGATAACAGGTGCTCGCGCAGGCTGATCTGTAATGTGTCCTGCTGCTTGAAATCGCTGTCATCATCTGCCGGCATGTTATTCTCATCCCAGCGACTGCCGTTTGAAAACACGTCGAACTCTTCATCGAATTCAGCAGCAAAGGTATCGGAGAAATCCGCAGCACCCGGCTCAAAGTCAGAGGCTTCATCAAACTGCGCCGCTTCCGGGGCGCTGGTTTCGCTGAGGCCGGGCTGAAAATCCTGGTTATTAAATCCGGCATCAAAACTATCTGCATCCGTACTGGCGTCACCGCCCGGCGCTGAAGCCGTCTCACTATCTGAACTATTGTTCAGAGCTGAATGCGTATCTTCTGCACCCTGGTCTACAGGGTTGCCGTACTCGTCTTCGCTATCATCACCACGCTCCAGCAGCGGGTTGGTTTGCATCAGAACGTCAATTTCCTGATTCAGCTCCAGCGTCGAAAGCTGCAACAGGCGAATTGCTTGCTGCAGTTGCGGTGTAAGAGATAAATTCTGGGAAAATTTGAGTTGTAAACCTTGCTTCATAAACGAAAATCTTTACCCAGATAAACTTCTCTAACACTTTCACTTGCCACAATTTCACTCGGGATACCCGATGCGAATACATGCCCTTGGTTAACGATATAGGCACGGTCGCAAATACCCAAAGTTTCACGCACGTTGTGGTCGGTAATCAATACACCGATATTACGTGAACTCAAAAAACGGACAATCTGCTGGATATCAATCACCGCAATCGGGTCAATACCGGCAAACGGTTCGTCCAGCAATACAAAGCTAGGGTCAGACGCCAGGCAGCGTGCGATTTCCACACGGCGCCGTTCACCGCCTGATAAGCTTATCGCGGCACTGTCACGGATATGTGTAATATGGAGCTCTTCCAATAACGACTCCAGCCTTTCCTGCATTTCTTCCTCGGATATCTCCTGCAATTGCAGAATTGCCATGATGTTCTCGGACACCGTCAACTTGCGGAAAATAGAGGCTTCCTGCGGCAGGTAAGACAAACCCATTCTTGCTCGCATATGAATCGGCATGCGACTTAAATCCACGCCATCAAGCAGAATTCTGCCTTCATCCAGCGGCACCAGGCCTACCATCATATAAAAGCTGGTGGTTTTACCGGCACCGTTGGGCCCGAGCAGCCCAATCACTTCTCCGCTTTTTATCGTCAAAGAAATATCCTGCACCACAGTACGTGCTTTATAAGACTTGCGCAGATTCTCTACAACGAGTTCACTCATCACTTGCTCACTTTTATTTAGGCTGGGGACTGACTTCTAAAGTACGGCTCAAGCGCATGTTTTTTACCGCCGGGGTATCAAGACTGCTGCTCACTGAACTGACTTTACCAGGCTCGGCAGGTTTAGCCGGCGCAGGGCTGACCGGCGCAATCGTTTTTTTGCCTTTAGGCTGTATAACTGCACGCACACGGCCGCCGCTGGTGCCCTGTGGATCGCCGCCAATCACTTCTGCATATTCTGCATTGGCGTCATACATGATGTAATCACCGTGCACGATATCGGCACCGCGCTTGACCCAGGCCTTGGTATAAAGCTGCACTTTGTCCATACGCCCATCGTATTCAATACGCTGCGCGCTGCCTTCCATGTATTCGTTTTTACCTTCCATCTTCTGCTTGAAAGTGGTCGGATTACCTAAAGACGTGCTGTGCTGAAACCCCTGGCTATCCTCACGCACGATCAGCTTATCGGCACGGATCACCAGCGTGCCCTGCGTCAGAATCACATTACCGCTATAGGTACTGATTTGCTTGGAATCATCAACCTTGACAGTGTCCGCTTCCAAATCGATAGGTTTATCCCGGTCGGCCGCTTCAGCCATGGCACGGCCTGACATGCCAGACAATGACAGGCTCAATACCACGATACCTATCATTAAACCTGGTCTTGTTGTGAAATACGGCTTATTCATAATGTCTCCGAATGCGCACATTGTTAGTGTTGGACTTTTCCTGTTTAAGAGCTTTCTGCTCTGTGTTCGGCTGTTTGGAAGCCTGCTTGTTTTTACCGGCAGCGGGCTCTGCCTGCGTGCCGGCAGCTGCTTGTCTGTTTACTGCGCCTGCTTGTTCTGATGTCAACACGTTCTTTGCAACGACTGGTTTTTCATAATGCGCGCGCACTTTATGCAGCAAAGTGACCGTATGCTGTTTCTTTTCATAAATCATGCCTGTCGCATAAATCACGGTTTTTGGCGCCTGCCGGATAACAACCGGGCGGTCTGTCGTCACCAATTCATCATTAGGCCTGATATTGAGGTAATCCGTTTCAACCGTCATTTCCCCCTTACCGGCAAATGCCTGACGCGTTACCTTCACATTATCAAGCAACTTGACTTCCTCGCCATCAGTTGACACAAAGCCGCGCAAGCCTTGCACCTCTGTATAAGGTTTACCCACGGCAAATTGCGTATACCGCGGCCGCTGCAGCTCTGTCACATCATTATCGGGAAAATGCCGCATTTCCACAGCCGCCAATTTATAGCGCAGATCCCCGTTAATATCGGTTTGCGTAGTTACAAAATTGCTCATGATATAGTCAGGATCATGGCGGCTGCTACCGTCGAGCTTCGGAACCGGCGGCTGCACTGTCCGATTGATCCAGAACGTCAGCAACGCAAGAAGCATCAGTAATGCCAATGGAAATGTAATCGCTGCCTTTGTGCCGAAATGCATATTTATGCACTCACTTCAGCACAGCAGCCCATGACGCAAGGGCACAGTATGAAACAACACTTTGAAAAACACGCAAAAAGTAACATCTACCCAACCTAATTGCTGATGCTTGCCTGCGTCAGGAACTGCGCCATCTGCGCATCAAAGGTACCCTGCGCCTGCATAATCAATTCACAAACCTCGCGAACAGCACCGCGGCCACCGGCTTTGTAAGTGACATAATGGGCATATTTCAACAGCAGCGCCGGCGAATCCGGTACAGCGATTGCCAGCCCGCATTGCAGCATAGGCGGCAAATCTACGACATCATCCCCCATAAAAGCACACTGGTCAGGCTGCAAACCGCTGGACTTCACCAGGTCATGGAATGCCAGCAGCTTGTCTTCAACCCCCTGATAGAAATGCGCAACACCAGTGGTCTCGGCACGCTTTTTGACTACATTCGAAGTACGCCCGGTAATAATAGCCATTGATACTCCGGTAGCTTTAAGCAGCTTCATACCCAAACCATCATGCGAATGAAAGGTTTTATATTCCTGCCCATCATCACCTATCGTTAAACCGCCATCGGTCATTACGCCGTCCACATCAAGAATCAGCAGCCTGATTTTCTGTAAACGCTGGTTTAAATCTATATTATTATCAGTAGAACTCATTAAACCACCTTTGCCAGTAACAGGTCGTGCATATTCAAGGCCCCGACCAGAACGCCTGCCTTGTCAACCACCAGCAGCCCGTTGACCTTGCACTGTTCCATCATTTCTACGGCAACCATCGCCAGTTCGTCATTTAAAATCGTCTTAGGGTTCTGATGCATAACATCTCTGATGGTTGCACCAGTAACATTAATGTTCTGTTCAAACGCACGTCTCAGATCGCCGTCTGTAAATATGCCAACCGCAGCGCCACGCTCATCTACCACAGCCGTTAAACCGAGCCCCTTACGCGACATTTCGAGCAAGCCTTCCGGCAGCGTTGCGCTGACAGGCACCTGCGGCACATCTGCACCGGCACGCATCACATCACTGACGCGCACCAGTAAACGACGCCCCAGGCTGCCGCCAGGATGCGAACGGGCAAAGTCTTCCGCAGTAAAATCCCGCAGATCCAACACACACAGGGCAAGCGCATCACCTAGCGCCAAAGCAACCGTAGTGCTTGAAGTCGGTGCCAAACCAAGCGGGCACGCCTCTTTTGCGACATGCGCACTTAAATGTATATCCGCAGCCCTGGCAAGTGTAGAGGCATCGTTGCCGGTGATTGCTATGATTTTTGCTCCCAGCCTTTTTAGCGGCGGCACGATCGCTAATATCTCATCGCTTTCACCTGAATTCGAAAGTGCAATCACCACATCGCCGGCAGTAATCATGCCAAGGTCGCCGTGGCTGGCTTCAGCCGGATGCATGAAAAACGCAGGGGTGCCGGTACTGGCAAGCGTAGAGGCAATCTTGCCGCCTACATGCCCGGATTTTCCCATGCCGCTCACAACGACACGTCCCCGGCACTGCAGCACACACGCCACTGCATCAGCAAAACTATGGTCGAGACGCTCTGCCAGCAATTCAACCTCGCGCGCTTCCAGCAGCAGAACTTCTTTCGCCAGTTTAAGCGTTTTATTCTGATCGATGGACTGATCTGCAGTTTGCAGCGTTTCCTGCTGCCGGTCAGGCCTGATGTGGTTAGTTGATAATGGCATTCGCTATGTTTTATAAAGGCTAAAGGTTTACTGTTAAGGCTTTAAGGATTCAGACCGAAGAAAAGTTAACAACTAGTATAAAAGGGAATTATCAAGTTATAAAGCCTAACAGCTAATTAATAACAAGTTTTTTAGGGAAAATGCATAAAAAGATTCGGTCCGGGCACAGATTTTGCTAATACCGCCGCGGCAATGATCAGAATTTGACTAAAAAAGGCTGGTAAAAAAATTTCTAAGTCTTGCTTCAATATGAAACAATATAAAGGTGCGTTTAATTCATTCAAACCGCCGCTAAAAAATTGCTATGCAGCAATAGGTGAGTAATCGCTGCTGTAAGTAGGAACAGTATCACGGCTAAAATTGAATGAATAAAAAAGTGCTCAAAAATAAAAACAACTGACTAACCCCTGTAGCGTCATAAAAATTATGTTCAACACATTACCGTTAATTTTAATACTGCTGATTAGCTCGGTATTTGCCGTAGCATTATTCCGCGCATTCAACTTGCCGGCGATGCTTGCCTATTTTCTGGTTGGCCTGGCATTAGGCCCACACACTTTCGGCCTGCTGCCTGATAGCGAGGCCAATCGCGAGTTTGCAGAATTCGGCATTGTGTTTTTAATGTTCAGCATTGGCCTGGAATTCAGCCTGCCACAGCTATATGCGATGCGAAAAAAAGTATTGGGACTGGGTGGCGGCCAGGTTCTGATTACACTGATACTCACCATGATCATTTCCAAACTTGCAGGCCTGAGTTGGGCAACGGCATTCGTGATCGGCGCCGCTTTGGCCATGTCATCCACGGCGATTGTTTCCAAGATACTGGCCGAACGGATTGACTTAAATTCCCGTCATGGCCGCTTGAGTATCGGTGTACTGCTGTTTCAGGATATCGCGGTTGTTCCCATGCTGGTGCTCATTCCGGCACTCGGCATCGCCAATGCAAACCTGATGGATGTGCTTGGCCTGGCACTACTCAAGGCAATTGCAATGCTGCTGCTGCTGTTCACTGTCGGCAAATGGCTTATCAACCCATGGTTCAACCTGGTTGCCAGCCAGCGCTCGCGCGAGCTGTTTGTCATGAACGTACTCATGGTGACTTTACTGCTGGCATTTGCCACCAAACTTGCCGGCTTATCTTATGCACTCGGTGCATTCATTGCCGGCATGCTGATTTCAGAAACCAAGTTCAGGTATCAGGTGGAATCTGACATTTCACCATTCCGCGACATACTGCTGGGCTTGTTCTTTATCAGCGTCGGCATGCTCATTAATATGCAGCAGATTTATGACCATGCTGGGCTGATTGTGTTGATCCTGCTCGGCTTTATTCTATTCAAAGCCTTAATTGTGGCGGCAGTCGTACGGTTTTTCAAATATGAGGCCGGCGTAGCCATCCGTACCGCGCTGATTCTGGCGCAGGCAGGTGAATTCAGTTTTGTTATCCTGGCCCTGGGTGCCGAACACAAACTGATCAGCGGCGTGGCACTGCAATCCGTCCTTGCTGCGGCATTGCTATCCATGGTGATTGCACCTTTTCTGATTCAATACAACGGCAAGATAGCCAGACGGCTGGTCGGCAGCTACACACGCAACAGCGGCAAAGTGATAGAAGAAATCGAAGAAGCAGGCAGGCATCTGCATGACCACGTCGTGATTTGCGGCTATGGCCGCAGCGGTCAGTATTTAGGTCGCTTTCTGCGTGAGGAAAAAATCCCTTACATCGCACTGGATATCGACCCTGCACGGGTTCTGGAGGCAGCCGCTGCCGGCGAAAACGTAATGTTTGGCGATGCGGCAAGACGGGTTGTGCTTTCAGCTGCCGGCTGCGAGCGCGCCAAAGCACTGATTATCAGCTATGCCGACAATCGTGCCGCGATGAAAATCCTGCATATCGCACAGGAAAGCTATCCGCACGTACCGGTCATCGTGCGCACTGTAGATGACTCGCACATGGAACAGTTACGTGCAGCTGGCGCAGCCGAAGTCGTGCCGGAAATACTCGAAGGCAGCCTCATGCTGGCCTCACACGCACTGATGCTGCTGGGTGTGCCGCTTAACCGCGTAGTAAAACGCATTCGTTTATTCCGTGAAGAGCGTTACAAACTATTCAAAGGCTATTTTCATGGCGCATCCGATACCGATAATGAAGACCTGGAAAAACAGCAGGTGCGCCTGCATTCTGTGATTATCACCAATGCTGCTTTTGCCATTGGCAGAAGCCTGGACGATATGCAGCTGGATGTTTTTGATGTTGAAGTTAAAGCCATTCGTCGCCCTAATTCCAACGGTGCTGTGCTATCGACCAGTAGCCTGCTTGCAGAAGGCGATGTAATTGTATTGCTTGGCCAGACCACCGGTTTGGCCAATGCGGAGAATGCCCTGCTAATCGGGCGTATAGCGACCAAGTAGATCAAATTATGACTAAACATGTAATGATTATCGGCGGCGGCATTGTAGGCTGCATGACCGCCATTGAACTTGTAAATCGCGGCCATCGCGTCACGATTATAGAGCGCAATCAGATTGCCAGCCAGACCTCGGGCGAATCGTCATGGGCTGGCGGCGGCATCATTTTTCCGCTACTGCCCTGGCAATATTCAGACCCGGTCAATACACTGACACGTCATGGTGCTCGTTTTTACCGCGAGTTTAGCCAGAAACTGCTGCAAGAAACAGGACTGGATGCAAATTTCGCACAGTCAGGCTTTCTGCTGTTACCGGCCTTTGATACGAATGCAGCACTAGCCTGGTGCAATAAGTATCAGGTTGAAGCTCAGCCGGTAAAGGCTACCGATTACGACGTACAATCGCCAAACGGCAACGACGCGCTGTGGCTGCCGGAGGTATGCCAGATACGCCCGCCATACCTGATGCAGGCGATGCGTAAATGGCTGGAGCAGAACAACGTCACCATGCTGGAACATACACAACTGATGCCGCTGCATGAAACCGGTGCACTCAATGAGTGGCAGACCACACGCGGTGAAAAACTGAGTGCAGACCAATTCGTCGTGACGTCAGGCGCATGGAGCTTCGACCTTTTAAAAGAAACTACGGCCAAACTCAATATTAAACCAATGCGCGGGCAGATCCTGCTTTACAAACCCGAGACCAATCTCAGGCAAATGGTTTATCGCGAAGGCTTTTACATGATACCGCGCACTGATGGCCACCTGCTGGCAGGCAGCACGCTGGAAGACGTGGGCTTTGATAACGGCATCACTGAAAGCGTGCGCGAGGAATTACGCATAAAAGCTGAAGCAATCATGCCGGAACTGAAGCAGCAGCCGATCATCAAGCACTGGAGCGGACTGCGCCCGGGCACGCCGGAGAACCTGCCGACAATCAGCGCACACCCGACCATTAAGAACCTGTACCTGAATACGGGGCATTTCAGATATGGCCTGACCATGGCTCCAGCCAGCGCCAAATTAATTACAGCGCTGATGGCAGGAGAAACGCCTGAGATTGACCCCAGCCCATATACCTGCGCCAGCTAAATTCGGCATCAATAGTACATCCGTCATGCCTTGCAATACCGGCAGCGGGAGGAATGCAAACTTTTTATGCATTTACCTGTACGTTCATTTTAACCATTGGTAAAATGATATGCTGATTCAATTCTTTCCAAGCATTCAAGACTTTCCCCGTTTGGAAAGCCGGCTCATAGATTAGGATGTTACATGCTGTTAATGATAGATAACTACGATTCGTTCACCTACAACCTGGTGCAGTACCTGGGTGAGCTCGGCCAGGACGTATTGGTATACCGCAACGATGAAATTGACCTCGCCAAAGTCGCCGAGCTCAAACCTGATCATATCGTTATCTCGCCGGGGCCATGCACGCCGAACGAAGCTGGGATCAGCGTACCTCTCATCAAAGCGTTTGCGGGCAAAATTCCATTATTAGGCGTTTGCCTGGGTCACCAAAGCATAGGCCAGGCATTTGGCGGCAATATCATTCATGCAAAACAGCTTATGCATGGCAAAACTTCATTGATTTACCATCACGACATCGGCGTATTCAAAGGGCTGCCAAACCCTTACACCGCAACACGCTACCACTCACTGGTCATTGAGAAAGAGTCATTGCCCGACTGCCTCGAAATCACAGCATGGACCGAAGATGGCGAAATTATGGGCGTACGCCATAAAACACTGGCAGTAGAAGGTGTGCAATTCCACCCTGAATCCATACTGACAGAATATGGTCATGAGCTTTTGAATAATTTCTTGAAATCCAATTAATTTCCGAAAGCCATCGTCAAAGTGAATTATTCGCAAATCCTCAATCAGCTTATCAGTGGCCAGAATTTAAGTTTTGAAGTGATGCAGGGTGTGATGCATCAGGTCATGTCCGGCGCACTGACGCCGGCGCAGATTTCCGCCCTGCTGATAGCGTTGCGTATCAAAGGTGAGTCTGTCGATGAAATTGCGGCAGCGGCCAGCGTCATGCGTGAGCTTTCTACCAAAGTGAATGTAAATGAATCAAGGCACCTGATCGACACCTGCGGTACCGGCGGTGACGGCATCCAGACCTTTAATGTTTCAACCACCAGTGCTTTTGTAGCGGCAGCCGCCGGTGCAAAAGTTGCAAAACATGGCGGGCGTTCCGTTTCTTCAGTCTGCGGCAGTGCCGATGTACTTGAATCCCTGGGGGTCAGCGTCAGCCAGACACCGGAACAAGTCGCCGGCTGCATTAACAAAATTGGCCTCGGTTTTATGTTCGCACCCAACCACCACAGCGCGATGAAACACTCAGCCCCGGTGCGTAAAGAGCTCGGGGTGCGCACCATGTTTAACCTGCTTGGCCCGCTCACGAATCCTGCGCATGCAAAGAACCAGCTGCTGGGTGTATTTTCAGCCAGTTTAACCGGCAAGCTAGCCCATGTTCTAAAGCAGCTGGGCAGTGAGCATGTGATGGTCGTATGCGGTGCCGATGGCATGGATGAAATCTCTTTCACCGGAGACACCTATGTTGCTGAACTGAAAAACGGGACGGTGCAGGAGTATGTAGTCAATCCGCTGCAATTCGGCATGCGTTTGCATGAATTAGATAGTATTAAAGTTGCTGATGCCCAGCAATCCAAAGCCATGGTGCTGGACGTGCTGTCAGGGAAAGCCGGCGCAGCCAGAGACATTGTGCTGCTGAATGCAGGCGCGGCCATTTATGTGGCGGGGTTAGCGCCTTCGCTGCAGGACGGCATCGTCACGGCAGCTGAGATGCTGGACAGCGGCAAAGCCATGCAGAAGTTACAGGAACTGGTATCACTGACTAAAGCATGAACACTTACCTGAAGCATCTGCTTTCAGCACTGTATTTAGCGTTAGCACTATGCGCGTGTGACCAGTCTGGCGCCAACAACGCACAACAAGCCGCTCACAGCGACGCAGAGACTGCTGCTGAAGTCAGCAATGCCGCAATAGAACAAGCATTCGAAACCAGAAAAAGCGATGTTCAGCTTGGTGGCCACGGTGATGTCATCAAGCTGCTTAAGGATGATAACAAAGGCGCAAGGCATCAGAAATTTCTGGTCAGGATCAATGCGCAGCAAACATTATTATTTGCGCACAACATTGATCTGGCACCACGCGTACCGTTACAGGTTGGCGATGAAGTCAGCTTTTACGGTGAGTATGTATACAACCCAAAAGGTGGCATCATGCACTGGACACACCACGCGCCGCAGGGTGACCATGAAGCGGGCTGGATCATGCACAAGGGCAGGAAATACCAATAGAGGACTTATATAAACATATTCTTTGGGCGCATTACTTCGTTGTGTGGTACTCATAACCTCGATGTATGCCACATACATCCCGGCTCCTCCGTTCCGTACGCCTCTGCATCCCAAATAATACATTTATATAAGCCCTCTGGTAGCTTAAAATAATTTATTAAAGTGAAATTAAATCATGTCAGACATACTGAATAAAATCATTGCCACTAAGGTCGTGGAAATTGCAGCCGCCAAAGCACAGAAGCCACTGGCTGAGGTTCAGGCAGAAGCTAAAGCTGCATCAGCGCCACGTGACTTCGTTGGCAGCATACGCAATAAAATTGCCAACCATCAATCCGCCGTGATTGCTGAAATTAAAAAGGCGAGCCCATCCAAAGGGATTATCCGCGAAGATTTCAGGCCGGCAGATATCGCAAAGAGCTATGAACAAGGCGGCGCGGCTTGTTTGTCAGTACTTACTGACATTGAATATTTCCAGGGTTCGCCGGAATACCTGAAACAGGCACGCGCTGCCTGCAACCTGCCGGTATTACGCAAAGACTTCATGATAGATCCTTATCAGGTTTACGAAGCCCGTGCGATGGGCGCCGACTGCATCCTGCTGATTGCCGCTGCACTTGATTTAGCAACCATGCGCGAACTGGAAAAAATTGCGCATGCGCTTGGTATGGCGGTACTGGTGGAAGTACATAACGGTGAAGAGCTGGATCTTGCCTTGCAGCTGGAAACGCCGCTGCTAGGCATTAACAACCGCAACCTGCGTACTTTCGAAGTCACGCTGGACACAACACTTGGGCTACTGGCACGCATTCCGCAAAATAAAATTGTCGTGACGGAATCCGGCATTTTCACCGCCGAAGACGTAGCGCTGATGCGCAAGAATAATGTACATACATTTCTGGTTGGTGAAGCGTTTATGCGCCAGCCGGAACCAGGAGCAGAATTAGCAAAGGTGTTTTCCTAAGTATAGTGACACCGCCCCCTTAATGCTGCAAATTTGGCAAAGCATGTTTACAGATTATAGAAACTCGGTGATTAATTCTGTTCTGGTAACATCTGTGTGCATCTGCGTTTATTTGTGGCTAAATTGTTTTTGAGAAAGTGACATCTATGAGCTACCCCTACTCCCGCCCGCGCCGCATGCGTAAAGATGAGTTTTCACGCCGCCTGATGCGTGAGCATGTACTCACTACCAACGACCTGATTTATCCGGTATTTGTGCTCGATGGCGAAAACCGCACAGAAGAAGTCGCCTCAATGCCAGGCGTAAAGCGCCAGAGCATTGATGTACTGCTGAAAACGGCTGCCGAGTGTGTGCAGCTTGGAATACCGGCGATTGCGCTGTTTCCGGTGGTAGATAGTCAGTATAAAAGTTTGGATGCTGCCGAAGCATTTAACCCTGATGGCCTTGTGCAGCGCACTGTTGCCGCATTAAAGGCAGCTTTCCCTGAACTGGGCGTAATTACTGATGTGGCACTCGACCCGTACACCACGCATGGCCAGGATGGATTGATTGATGAGTCCGGTTATGTACTCAATGATGAAACCATCGAAGTGCTGGTTAAACAGGCCATTTCCCACGCCAATGCCGGTGCCGACATTGTTGCGCCCAGCGATATGATGGATGGGCGTGTCGGCCAGATTCGCGAGGCGCTGGAGAGCACTCGCAACATTCACACCAAGATTCTCGCCTATTCAGCCAAATATGCCTCAGCGTTCTATGGCCCATTCCGCGATGCGGTCGGTTCTGCGGGCAATCTCGGCAAAGGCAACAAATACACGTATCAGATGGATCCTGCCAACAGCGACGAAGCCATGCAGGAAGTCGCACTGGATATTTCTGAAGGTGCCGACATGGTCATGGTAAAGCCAGGCATGCCGTACTTGGACATTGTGCGCCGCGTGAAAGACGAATTCGGCGTACCAACTTATGCCTACCAAGTGAGCGGTGAATACGCGATGCTGAAAGCTGCTGCACAGAACGGCTGGCTGGATGAAAAATCCTGCGTGCTGGAGAGCCTGCTTGCGTTTAAACGCGCCGGTGCAGACGGCATCCTGACTTATTTTGCAATGGATGTCGCACGCTGGTTAAAAACCGCCTGATCCATACGGCTTCTGCCCGGGATCGCTGACGGCAGCGACCCGGAAGATGAAACATCAAACTACTGCCCCAGCAAAGCCTTTACCCCTTCAATATCCAGCCTGTCGGCATTGCTGCCATCAGCAGCTCGCTTGGTAGCCACCCGGATATCATCAACATCAAATACGCTAAGGCGAATTAAACCTTTTTCGGTTTCCAGCGTAAAAACAGGCACCGTCTTGCGGCTATCTCCTTTTTTATCACGCTTGCCATCATTCATGATGCGGTAGGATTTTTCATTCACATCAAACGGAATTTTCTGGTTGAGCAGAAACATTTCCACATCTTTCACGCTATCGGCAAACAGGTGAATATGCGTTTCAGACAGGAGTCCGGCTGTGCCATCCAGCACGGCACCGGTTAAATACGGATTAAACCTGTCCAGCAACTGCATGGTAAATAGCGCATTAGTCCTGAGATCATAAAGATTCTCAGGCTGCTCTTCACTTAGAAACAATGCATTGTAGCGCTTGAGTTCCTCTTCAATCTCTGCATTAGACGGCATGATGCTGTTATCGACGGCGCCCAATTGCCGCCCTGCTTTCTTTTTCGCATAGGCAAAGTCAGAAACACCATCCTCCGCCATCATACGTGCTGCCTGCTGAGCGATAAGCTGTCGCAACTGTTGCAGATTTTCTCTTGCCATTCTGATTACACTCTTTTTAACCTAGCTGATAGTTGATGCACGAGCCGGGCAGGTTCCAGACTATGCAGCCAACTTTTAAACTCAGACATCTACCGTAATTTTAAAAGACTAACCCTTGATCTTGATATCGAGCTGTTTAAGCTTGCGATACAAATGTGTGCGCTCCAGACCGGCAACCTCTGCGAGCTTACTCATATTGCCCGCAACATTTTTGATGTGATAGCTGAAGTAAAGGCGCTCGAATTCGTCCCGTGCTTCACGCAAAGGCTTATCAAAGCCGCTTTCTATCATTGCCGGCACATTCTTCTGCTCGACAGTCTCAATCTTGGCCTGAAACTGCACTTCGCCAAACTGGGTCAGCACACGGGTGACATCATCCAGTGTTATTTTGTCACCCAGACTGGTTTGTATCAGGTTGCGGATCATCGTATCCAGTTGGGCAATATCACCCGGCCATGGTGCATTACGCAGTGCATTTAAAGCGGCGATATCAAATTCACAGTAAGGCACACCGGCAAGCTCGAATTGCAGATTGGCAATCGCCACGGCAAGGTCAGGGATATCCTCTTTATGCTCTTCCAGTGCCGGAACACGCAGCGAAACTGCTGACAGCATCTGCAGCAGGTTGTGGTCAAACAAACCTTCGGCCTGCTGCTTCGGCAGATTTTCACTAGTGGCACATACCACACGCACGTTATATTTATCAGATTTAGTAATGAGCAGCAGCAGCCCTTTTTGCTCGGTCTTGTTCAGTTCGGCAACTTCACTGATATAAAGCACGCCGTCCCGCACCTGCTCAAGAATATCCAGCGGTGCCAATACCAGCTGGCCAAATTCCGTCAGATGTAACCAGGGCGTGTTAGCCATCTGCAAAAAGCGTGCGCATAACTCGGCACCGCTGCCTCTGGAGCCGATCAGCAGCACCGGGCTTGGCCCGTGATTAACGCTGGATGCAATTTTTTCGAGGCGCTCTTTCAGGGCGGTAATAATCTGGCTTTTACCCAGATTGGCCAGACTCATTTCCGACTTGGGCAACTGCTCACTATGTTTTAATGCATTAGCTACGGTCTTGAGCAGCTTTTGCAGCGCAATGGGTTTTTCAAGAAAATCAAATGCGCCGATACGCGTTGCCTCGACGGCTGTATCAATCGTGCCGTGACCTGACATCATCACGACCGGCATCGTCAGCAACCCACCGTTAGCCCATTCTTTAAGTAAAGTAATGCCATCACAATCAGGCATCCAGATGTCCAGCAGGACGACATCAGGTCGATCATGCAGACGCATAGCGCGTGCCGCCGCCGCGTTCTCTGCTAAATCTACACGGTAGCCCTCATCCTGCAGGATATCTCGCAATAGCTCACGAATACCGATCTCGTCATCCACCACTAATATATGTTTTGATGCCATGTTTTATATTTATCTAGCTTTAAAAGTTAAATCGAATTTTCTGCTGTTTCTATAAATAACGGAATACTTATCGTCACACCTGCCCCTGCTGCCACCCCATCATTACCGCCTATATTCTCTACCCTGATAGTGCCTTTATGCTCTTCAACGATCTTCTTCACTATCGCGAGGCCAAGCCCGGTACCATGCGGTTTACTGGTCATGTAAGGCTCAAAGATATGCGGCATCATACCGGCAGCAAACCCGCCGCCATTATCCTGTATCGTCAGCACCAGCATACCATTTACATTCTCCGTACCGACAGAAATAACCGGAGATTCCTTATCCGCCAATGCATCCTGCGCATTTTGCAGCAGATTATGCAATACCTGACGCAGCATGGTGCTGTCACCTTTAATGGTACATGCCTGCGTTGTTAAATGCTGCTCCATTTTTATTTTCGGCAAATCATACAGCGACATCACTTCACGAATCAGCATATTCAGATCCAGCTTGTCCAGATGCGGTGCCGGCGAACGTGCGTATTCGCTGAACTCGTTCACCATCTTTTTCAATGCATCCACCTGGTTCACGATTGTTTCCGTAGAGCGTTTCAGCATTTTCGCATCATCATCGTGCAGCTTATCGTGCAATTTATGCGCCATGCGCTCTGCCGAGAGTTGAATCGGCGTCAGCGGATTCTTGATTTCATGTGCCAGGCGCCTTGCCACCTCGCCCCAGGCTGCATCACGCTGCGCCTGCACCATCGCGGTTGCATCATCAAACACGGCCACATAGCCGCCGTCCGGCAGGCGTGTACCGCGTAATGTGATAATTTGTTTGCCCTGTGCCGTTGCTATCTCGATCTGCGTCTGCGCGTCCTCTTTCTGGGCGTTCTTCTGCCCTGCATCCTGCTGGCTATTCAATGCAATCGCCTGAAAAAAATTCGCCAGCTGCGCCTGCTTTGCAATAATCATGTCCGGGGTGAACCCGACATAGCCCTCAAGGGAAACACCCAATATATTGACTGTCGCTTCATTGAAAGTACGCAGCTCGCCGCGTTCATTCAGCGCCAGCACTCCCGATGACAGATGCGCCAGTATGGTTTCAAGATATCCACGTGCGGCCTCAACCCGCGCACGATTCCTGTCGGCAGCCTTTCTTGCATCCCCCAGCTGCTGGGTCATGCTGTTGAATGACTGCACCAATACGCCGAGCTCATCCTTACCATGTGCCGGCAGGATAATATTGTAATCACCACTCGCAAGCGCCCTGGTACCCTCTGCCAGCACAGTAAGCGGCGCTGAAAGCCTGCGGCTTAATACGAATGCGATCGCTATTGCCGTAAACATTGCCAGCATCATGACCAGCGTCAGCGTCAGTGCAAACACTTCCCGCAGGGCAGTCCGGCTATAGGATAACTGCTGATAATCCTGATAGACATCCTGTACCGCCTCGGCCGTAGTTGCAAGCGACTTGGGCACAGGCTGCAGCAGTTGCAGGATGCGTGTTTCACCCGCAATATCCTGCACGCTGATCGGCACCAGTACGCGTAAAAACAATCCTTTACCTGCAATCGGCTCAATGTTGCCGTAAATGCGCTGGCGCGCCTGCCGGAGCTGCGTTACGCTTGGCAGTTCCGGCAGAAAACTGCTTGAGTCACTGCTTGATACCGACAGGATACGGCCTTGTGGTGTCAGCAAGGTCGCATCCTGAATACCGCTTTTTTCGCGCAAATCATTCAGCAATGTGTAATGTGAAGTAGCCGGCTGAAAAGCAAGGCTGGCAGCCATGCCCTCACCTTTTTCCTTTACGTCCGCCAGCATGATATCCAGCGCGGTACGCCCCAGATTCAAGCCGCCTTCCAGCGCCGACTCGACCTTGACGTTGAACCACGACTCAATCGAGCGCGTCAGGAAATTGACCGACACCATGTATACGATCAATCCAGGAATAATCGCCATCAGCGCAAACGACCCTAGCAGACGCAGCGTAAAGCGGCTGCCTATCACGCGTTCGCGAATATTGCGATACAGGCTGAAAAGCTGGTAGCCGATCAGCACCAACAGCAGCACCGCCAGTGCAATATTCAGGGTCACCAGCAGGGTGTAATATTCACCCGACGCGGCAGTATTGGCGCTGGCATTCGAAAGCAGATATAGCAGCACCGCACCTAATAACGCACTGATGTATACAATGTATTTCATTTAAATATATTCGGCGACCATTCAAAACGCTGCGAACTCATTTTCCAGTCATTTGAACCCATGCCGTCTACTTGCAGTGTTTTAGGCAGCTTTTTATGATCCAGCCGCATCATTAATATCGCAGTATATGGCTCACCTTTTTCCACATCGGATTTCTCAAATACCTTTAAATCCTGAATGATCGACAAATCTTCTATCGCCGCATCCAGGCTGGCATAGGTTCTCTGCTGCTCGTTACGGATCACGATATATTGCCGCGACAAAGCGTGATAACTCAGGCTTACCTGCTGCACTGTCGTTGCAACCTCGTCATCAAACCAATACTGGCGCGGTGAAAGCAACTGGAACTCGATTAAAAAATTTAAGGTAAACCCCTTGAGAATCGCTTTCTCCATCTCGGGGCTGAAATTGATCTCGACATCAGCGTTCAGCAACACTTCATCTTCATAAGTGATCAGGTTCGCGCTTCTGATCTGCAAGCTATTGCCAGCTGCCTGTGCTGTATCCACAAACAGCAGCAGACTCAAGGCAAAAAACAGATGTTTAATTTTTTTGCAGAAGTGCATAGAAAAAGCCGTCATGCGCGGTTGAAGGAATCAGCTGGCCATGCAGCTGACTAAGATTTGCAAAAGAATCTACAGGCAGGGGTAATTGCTTTGCATCAGGATGTTGTAATAAGAAATTATCCACTTGTTTTTGATTTTCTTCATTAAATACAGAGCATGTCACATAAAGCAATTTACCGCCTTTTGCCAACAATTGCCATAAATTAAGCAAAATTTTAGCTTGCTGTGCAGCAAAAGAAGCCACATCTGCTTCGCGGCGCAACCATTTGATATCAACATGCCTGCGCACAATGCCTGATGCGGTACAAGGCACATCAGCCAAAATCCTATCGAAGGGCTTGCCATCATACCAATCGGCAGATGATGCATCCGCCGCCAGTAAATCAGCGTTTAATTGCAGGCGGGTCAGATTTTCCTGCACACGCTGCAACCGCCCGGCATCACTATCCATAGCGATCAGATTCACATCGGCGAGCTCCAGAATATGTCCGGTCTTACCTCCGGGCGCGCAGCACGCATCCAGCACGCGCAAATCTGGCTCAATATCGAGTAGGCATGCCGCCAGCTGTGCGCCGTAATCCTGTACAGAAACGATACCATCGCTAAAGCCTGGAACCTTCTCCACGCCTGCCGGCTTAGCCAGAACGACTGCCTGCCCCCCGACATGGCTGGCCTCAATATCCTGGCGCTCCAGCAACTGCAAATATTCTTCGATACTGATTTTTTTAGTATTCACACGCAGCGTCATGGGCGGATGCTGGTTGCCGGCTATCAGCATTGCCTGCCAATAATCAGGGTACTGTGTCTTGAGTTTATTGATCCACCATTGCGGGTAGGAATATTCTGCCACTTCGGTGTTGGCAAGCCTGACTGTGAGTTCATCCTTTTTACGCAGAAAATTACGCAGAATGGCATTGACCAGCCCTTTTGCCCATTGCTTGGGCGCTGGTTTTCTCAACTGGCTTACGGCATGCACAGCCTGATTCACCACGGTGAACGCATCCGCTTTATCATGCAATAACTGGTATATTGCAACCAGCAGCAAAGTATAGATGCGGTCATCGGTTAACGGCTTTTCGAGCAGGCAGGTTAAATAGGCGTTTACTTCCCCATAAAAGCGCAATGTGCCGTAGCTTAAATCGGCCGCAGCTCCCCGCTGCTGCGGAGTGGCATCCGGGAAGCGCGCCAATGCAGCCGGCAATGCAAGTGTTAAGTTACGACCGGACAATACTTGATTGACTGCATCAGCAGCGATTTGTTGGGAAATATACAAAATAGATTCTGACTATAAATACTAAAGCCCGATTTTACTTGATAACGATCATAATAGGGATAAGCTGTTACGACGCTGTCATCGTAATCAGCATTCAATCGTTAAATTACATTCTATCAACAAGGAGTTTGTTATGAACAGCACGCATGTTTTAAAACGTTTACTGTTTTCAGGGTTACTACTTGCGGCCACTGGTTCAGCACTGGCTGCGGATGTCGGCGTTTCAGTCAGTATCGGGCAGCCCGGATTTTACGGCCGCATCGACATCGGCGATTACCCCTACCCGCAGCCTCGCCTGATATACAGCAATCCGATTATCGTGCATCGCCATGCTGATGTATATTATGAGCCGCTTTATTTGCGCGTACCGCCTGGCCATGCCAAGAACTGGAAGCGTTACTGCGGTCGCTACAATGCCTGCGGCCATCCTGCCTATTTCGTTCAGGATAACTGGTACCGCAATGAATACGCGCCTATGTACCGTGAACGGCATGACTATGGCCGCTATGACAGAGACGGTCGCTACGACAGGGGCGATAGAGATAACCGCTACGACAGAAATGAAGGCCGCGGAGATGATGGCAGGAGAAACCACGGCAACGGCCATGGAAGAGGCCGGGACTGATACAACATACCCATCTCCACAATAAAAGCAGTAACCAGGGCACCTGACCAAGCGCCCTGATAACAGAACTAATATCAACACTTGAGCCGGCTAAGACCGGCTCATTTCAATCCCCTTCAGATTTATATCCTGCAAAAACTCATAGGCTTGCTGCCATCATGATAATATGGGATTATATCCCCTATTATCATCCACAAAATTCTGCACTCATCAGGCAAAATCAATAAGAGCTGTTAGCAACTGTTTCTATTTTCAAGCTTAAGAACTCGCGCACAGGAGAACCCTACATGATTAAATACCACATAAGCTTTGACACTATCGCTGACAGTATCGATGGTAAACATCCTGAAGTGGAAGTAATCGATTACCAATATGGCACTGACGAAAATAGCGAAACTGTTGCCAACAGAGAAATGGTAACCCTACCAGATTTACCTTTCTATTAATTGCTTAAGTAAACAGACTTAATCTGTTGTCAATTTTTCTTTTAAGATTGCAGCCAAAAATCCTAAGATACCTATCAAATGTACTAGTTATATAACATCAGATTTACGAGTATGCCTTCAAAATCACCGATATGGTTTAAGCACATGCTCTATAGTTTGTATGGGAAATAATTAGAATAGCACTCTGGGTTGGATTTCTAACAGTTTTACTTTTGCCTCAGAACTTGATTGACATTTGGCTGGCGAAAATTATCAATATGACACCAAAGTAGTATCCGGCATCAGTACCAACAAAGAAATAAAGTAGCTCCTAATAAACCATTCTATGGGATGAATATACATCAGACTTTGATTGCTACAACTAACCTCATCTCAATACAGACTCGCCATTTCCATCAGCTTTGCTATACGCTCTTCAGTTCTTGGGTGCGTGCTGAACAGGCTGCCAAACGAACGCCCGGATAGCGGATTGATAATCATCATCTGCCCGGTTTCCGGGTGCGCCTCTGCTGTTTCGTTGGGAATTCGATGTGCATAATTGTGGATTTTCTCCAGCGCACTTGCCAGTGCTTTTGGGTCGCGGCAGATTTCAGCGCCGCCACGGTCGGCTTCAAATTCACGAGAACGGGAAATCGCCATCTGAATCAGAGATGCGGCCAGCGGTGCTAACAACATGACCAGAATACCAATGATCGGATTGACGTTACGCTCACCGTTTTCATTGTGACCGCCGCCAAACAGCATGCCGAACTGTGCAATTGAGGCAATCGCACCCGCTACTGTTGCCGAAATAGTAGAAATTAAAGTATCCCTGTTTTTAACATGCGCCAGTTCGTGCGCCATCACACCGCGCAACTCGCGCTCGCCCAGAATCTGCATAATACCTACCGTGGCAGCCACCGCAGCATTCTCGGGATTACGACCGGTAGCAAAGGCATTCGGCTGAGATTCGTTGATCACATATACCTTAGGCATCGGCAAGGCTGCGTTTTCTGCCAGGGATTTGACCATCTGGTAGTAATTGCGAAATTGCACGTTATCTGCCGTGACTTCTTCGGCACCATACATTTTAAGCACGGCCTTATCCGAGAACCAGTAAGCGTACACATTCATCGCGGCGGCAAATATCAGAGCGATCAGCATGCCGCCTGCTCCGCCCAGGGCGGCGCCAACGATACCGAACAGCGCCACGATTGCGGCCATCAATATGGTTGTTTTAAGCCAGTTTCCGAACATTTTCTACCCTTAGTTAAATGATGCGCTTACAGCCTGTAAGATGATGCCATGTCATCAAAATTCAAGACGCATAACCTATTCAGAACAAAACCGGTCGCCAGCTTTTAAATGATGCCCCTGTACAAAAGCCTGTGCATTCATACGCTTGCCGCCGGGAGCCTGTAATTCCATCATATTCAGCACGCCTTGTCCGCACGCCACCAGCAGACCGCCCTGAACGCTGATGATTTCTCCGGGACTGGCTGCAAGCGGCTTTTCCATCGAGTGGTGTTCGGTCGCCATCCAGATACGGCATACATCATCCTTGAGCTTGCTCTGTGCTACCGGAAACGGGTTAAATGCCCTGATCTGACGTGACACTTCTGCCGCACTTTTCTGCCAGTCAATTGCCGCTTCCGCTTTTTCGAGCTTATGTGCATAAGTCACCAGGCTTTCATCCTGCTGCGTGCTCGGCAGCATGCCGTTCACTTCAAGATTATGCATGGCTTGCACCATCAGATCCGCACCAATTGCTGCCAGCGCATCATGCAGGCTCTGTGTCGTATCTGTCGCCCCTATCGGAACAACGCCTTTGCTGACCATGGCGCCAGCATCCAGTGCAGGTACAACTTCCATGATCGTGACACCGGTTTCAGCATCGCCAGCCAGCAGAGATCGATGAATCGGCGCAGCGCCGCGCCAGCGCGGCAGCAATGAAGCATGTATGTTATAACAGCCATGCACAGGCATGTTGAGTACGCTGGTGGGGATAATCAATCCATACGCCGCTACGATCATGACATCAGCCTGGGTGGCTGCAATCTGCTCCTGCACCTCCTGAGGTTTCAGGCTGACAGGCTGGAATACGTGCAAGCGATGCTGTTCTGCCAGCACTTTTACCGGACTTGGTTTTAGTTTCATACCGCGGCCGGCCGGCCGATCAGGCTGCGTTAGTACCATGACGATTTCATGCCCGGCTGCAATCAATGCCGCCAATGCCGGCACCGCAAACTCAGGCGTACCTGCAAAGATAATTTTCAATTTATTGCCTTATAGTTTTTATTAGTTACATAGGTCGATTGCGCTGCTGCTTCAGCATTTTATTTTTAATGCGGGTTCGCTTGAGCGGCGACAGATATTCGACAAATACCTTGCCCAGCAGATGATCCATCTCATGCTGAACACACACGCTCAATAAACCATGCGCTTCCAGTTTAAAGGTTTCGCCTTTCTCATTCATGGCCTCAACGATAACCTTCTCCGCTCTGGTCACATTGTCGTAAATACCCGGCACAGACAGGCATCCCTCTTCATAGACCTGCTCACCGTCTTTTTCAAGAATTCTGGGATTTATAAAAACCTGTAGCTGATCTTTGGTTTCACTGATATCGATAATCAGCAGCTGTATGTGCTGATTCACCTGCGTAGCGGCCAAACCTATACCAGGAGCCGCATACATGGTTTCAGCCATGTCGCCGATAAGGCGGCGTAACGCGGCATCAACCTCTTTGACCGGCTTTGCTACAGTGTGCAGCCTCGGGTCTGGATAATTAAGAATATCTAAAATTGCCATAAAAACTCATTTATATAGATTAGAACCTGGTTTAAAACTTTAACGTGTTAAGACACAAATTGTTTATTAATGTTCAGCTTTTTCCATAAAAGCTTGATTGCTGAATGAATTACGTGATAGATTTAACCTAATTTCGCGATTAATGTGCTAATTGTTCAGCATATGATCGCATGCTTCTTAAATGCATTCTGTCTGAGGTCATCACTATTATGTTTCGCAATATTATAACGCTGCTCACGTTTTGTTGCTTAAGCTTCCACCTCAACGCTCAAGAAGTCGAACTCAAGAAAAACCATCCTGAACGGCATGTTGTCGTAAAGGGCGACACGTTATGGGGAATTTCATCCAAATTTCTTAAAGACCCGTGGCTGTGGCCAAAGGTCTGGAAACTCAATCGTTCACAGATCAGAAACCCGCATTTGATTTACCCTGGCGATGTCGTATTTCTGGATTACAGTAGCGGAAAACCTGAACTGAAACTGCTGCGCGAAACCATCACCTTGCAGCCAGGCACAGTAGAAGAGCCATTGCAGAAATCAGCCGTTCCAACTATTCCGCTGAATGTAATTGCGCCATTTCTGAGCCAGCCGCTCGTGATTGAACAAGATCAATTGGCAAACTCCCCAAGAATTGTCGCAGGCCAGGATAACCGCGTAGTACTCAGCACAGGTACAAAAATTTACATCAATAAAGTCGAAGAAAAAGATGGCCTGAACTGGTTTGTTTACAGGCCAGGTCAGACATTGACCGACCCTGATAGCAAAGAGAACCTCGGGGTTGAGGCGACTTACCTTGGCGATGCCAGAATGACCCGTTACGGTGAACCAGCATCTGCCGTTGTTACCAAAGCCAAAGAAGAGATCTTTATCAAGGATAGACTGGTACCTGCCGGTGATGAAGCCGTGACCAACTTCGTACCGCATGCGCCTGATGTCGATATCAGGGGCCGTATCATCAAGATTTACGGCGGCCTGGCTGAAGCAGGCCCTGAAAGTATCGTTGCCATCAGTCGCGGTTCTGCAGATGGCGTGGAAATCGGCCATGTACTTGCGATCAATCGCTATGGCCGGGTCATAAAAGACCCTGAGCCAAGTAAAGAATCTAATGACGCAAAAGCAAAACTCAAAGAACTAAACTTTGATGTATCAAGTGATGCCGATGGAAAACCTATCGTTAATTTCGAGAAAAGTGCTCAGAAAAACGATGGCTTGGCACTTGAACCCGGCATGATCAAACTGCCGGACGAACGTGTTGGCTTGCTGATGATATTCCGTGTGTTCGATCGCGTTTCTTACGGATTGATCATGCAGGCATCTGAGCCGATCAATAATAAAGACGCGGTACAGACACCTTAGTTTTTAACGATGGCTGACCACAGTGCGGTGATTGAGGAAAAGTTACTGTGGATCAGCCTAGGCAGCATTTCAGGCATAGGTTCACAAACTTTCTGCCAACTGCTCCAAGCCTTTGGCAGCCCTGAAAATATCTATGCTGCAAATCTCAGGCAATTACGTGAAATCGTAAGCGAGAATATCGCAAATGAAATTGTGCGCGGCCATCATCAAGACAATCTGTCACACACCGCGCAATGGCTGTCCCAGACAAACAACCACCTGATTACACTTGCCGATCCGGAATACCCGCGATCACTGCTGGAAATTGCCGATCCTCCGCCTTTTTTATACGCAAAAGGCAACCTGACCTTATTAAACCAGCCGAGTCTAGCGATTGTCGGCAGCCGTAATGCCAGCGTACAGGGTGAAAAAAATGCCGAAGCCTTTGCCTTTGACCTGTGCGCTTACGGCTTATGTATTGTCAGCGGACTAGCGCTTGGCATTGATGGTGCCGCACATCGCGGTGCATTGCGAGCAAAAGGCTCAACAATCGCAGTGGTAGGCACAGGCCTGGATATCGTCTACCCGGCCAAACATCGTGAACTGGCGCACCAGATCGCGGAGCATGGCCTGATTATCTCCGAATTCGACCTGGGCATACCATCCAGGCCTCAGAACTTCCCTAGACGAAACCGCATTATCAGCGGCCTGAGCCTGGGCTGCCTGGTCGTTGAAGCCAACCTGCAAAGCGGCTCACAAATAACAGCAAGACTTGCCACTGAGCAAGGCCGCGAAGTGTTCGCCATCCCCGGCTCTATACATTCGCCCATGTCAAAAGGTTGCCATCAGCTGATTAAACAAGGCGCTAAACTCGTAGATTGCCTGCAGGATATTACTGAAGAACTGAACTTGAGCCGCAGCAAGCCATCTCAATCTATATCAGGCCATGATACAGACTCAGCCCAAGCGATTGAGACTACTGCAGGCGATGCAATCCTGGTAGCCATGGGTTACGACCCGATCACATTGGATAATCTGGTTACATTAAGTGGCTTGACGGTAAGCGATGTTTCATCCATGCTAATGTTACTAGAACTTGAAGGCAAAGTTGCCAGCCTAACAGGAGGTCAATACCAGAAAATTATGTAGTTTTTAGTTCCAGAAATTTGCATAAACCACCTCACTTAAGGAAACACTGACTCATTGAGCGAGCGGGATGAAGTGCAACCGTAAAGGGCGTGTCCGTGAAATATATGCAGTAAACCGCATGATTCGCACGCCAAAGGCGCACAGAACGCAGCATTCTCGCGCATAGCCATTTAATCAGAGATTCCTTAAAGTTAACAATAATTTAAAGGACAAACATTATGTTTGAAGTACTGGTTTATATGTTCGAAAACTACATTGATACACAATTCAGACCCGACGATAACACGCTGTCAAGAGAGTTATCTGCCGCCGGATTTGACGAAGAAGACATCAACGGTGCATTTAACTGGTTTAACCAGCTGGAGTCATCTGTTGAAAAACCAGAGTTATTCACGCATGCACAGCATGCCAACACCCGCATATTTACCGAGCAGGAGCTTAAAAAAGTTTCCGGCGAGAGTATCGGTTTCATTCTATTTCTGGTGAATGCAAAAATCCTCAACTCAGCACAGCGTGAGCTGGTAATAGAGCTTGCCATGAGCCTGCCGCAGCCTGAAATCAGTATTGAAGAAATGCGCTGGATAGTGCTGATGACTACCTGGGGCGCCAGCAAAACCGGGCCGGACAAAACAAAAGAATACCTGTTTATTGAAGATGTGCTGCTGAATAAAGAAAAACCGACCTTACATTAAATGCAGGCCGGTCTTTTCAGGGCGGAACCAATAGTGCTGAAATCAATAACGCTTAAATCAACAGTGCTGAACCTAATCAGCCGTTCTTGATATATTATTGATAATAGTCGCAATGGTTGCGGATTGGTTAAGCGTGTAAAAATGCAGGCTAGGCGCACCGCCAGCCAGCAGCATTTCACATAATTCACTCACCACATCCACGCCCAAAGCACGCAGCGATGCCATGTCATCGCCATACTCTTCAAGGCGCATCTTCAGCCAGCGCGGAATCTCTGCACCACAGATGCTGGAGAAGCGCGCCAATTGCGTGATGTTATAGATAGGCATCACTCCCGGCACTACAGGTATCGTAATGCCCAGGTCATCGCACTGATCCACAAACCTGAAATAAGCATCCGCATTATAGAAATACTGGGTAATTGCTGAATTGGCACCGGCATCCATCTTGCGTTTCAGGTTCAGCAGGTCTGCCGCCGGTGTTTTTGCCTCAGGATGAAACTCCGGATAGGCAGCGACTTCGATGTGAAAATAATCGCCGGTTTCTGCACGTATAAATTCCACTAGTTCTGACGCGTAACGAAAATCGCCCGCACTCACCTCACCGGAGGGCACATCACCGCGCAAAGTCACCAGCCGCTTGATGCCATGAGCCTGATAGGCATGCAGCAGATCACGAATCTCAGCCCTGCTGGATGAAATACAGGAAATATGCGGCGCGGCCTGATGACCTTCACGCTGGATTTCCAGCACGGTTTCCATGGTACGGTCACGCGTAGAACCACCCGCTCCGAATGTGACCGAGAAAAACTCAGGATTGAATTTTGCGAGCTCTTTACGTGTTTCACGCAGCTTTTCCATACCCTCAGCCGTTTTCGGCGGAAAAAACTCAAAGCTAACCTCAAACTCTTGATTAGGATTTTTCATATTGAATTCATTTCATTTATTTAGGCGCTTCTATAAATACAGAGTGTGAGATGCAGTATTAGCCCTAAGCCTGCTCATACGCAAAACCCGAGATAGCATGGCGATATGCAGCGAGGTCGCGACAACGCCAATTGCGGTGCAGGCCAACTCGCGCAGCGATGTTAAGCCACACTGCTAAGCCACACATAGTGATGACCGTAACCAAAAAACCGCACAACGCATTAATGCGCTCAAGTGATTTAAGCAGGCAATCAGCGAAACTGGTGCTCGCAAAAAATGTATTTACAGAAGTACTCATTTGTTATCTATCAGCAACGCAGATAATAGCCAGGTGAATACACTGTACAGCAAGGCGCCGATGATTCCGGCCATAAGGGTTTTAACCTCGAACCCTTCCAGCCAGGCGCCTACAGCGTAAAACAATGCTCCGTTAATCACCAGAATAAACAAGCCTAGCGTCAACACGGTAATCGGCAGTGTCAGCAGCACGAGGATCGGCCTGATCAGCATATTGACCAGACCGATTACCAAAGCTGCAATCAGGGCTACAGTAAAGCCGGCCACATGAATATCCGGTACAAAATACGCCACAGCAAATAACGCGAGTGCATCTAATAGCCAAACAAGTAACAGCTTCATGTGGTGACTCCTCTCTAACTGGTTGCCAACAACTTAATTAAAACGGCCAATTAATAGCGATATGTATCCGGCTTGAACGGGCCTTGCTTCTGCACGCCAATGTACGCTGCCTGTGCATCGGTCAATGTAGTCAGCTGCGCATTCAGTTTTTTCAACTGTAACACAGCAACTTTCTCATCAAGATGTTTAGGCAATGTATATACACCTACCGGGTATTTTTCTGTTTGCGTGAACAGCTCGATTTGCGCAATAGTCTGGTTGGCAAATGATGAGCTCATTACATAGCTCGGGTGGCCTGTACCACAACCCAAGTTTACCAAACGGCCTTTTGCCAGCAGAATTATTTTTTTGCCATCAGGGAAAATCACATGGTCAACTTGCGGCTTGATTTCATCCCACTCATATTTTTCAAGTGACGCCACGTCGATTTCATTATCAAAATGGCCGATGTTGCATACAATCGCCTGGTCTTTCATTTTTGCCATATGGTCATGCGTAATGACATGATAGTTGCCAGTAGCTGTAACGAAAATATCACCATGTGCAGCAGCGTATTCCATTGTAACTACACGGTAACCTTCCATAGCTGCCTGCAATGCGCAGATCGGGTCGATCTCGGTTACCCAAACTTGGGCTGACAGCGCACGCAGCGCCTGTGCAGAGCCCTTACCTACATCACCGTAACCTGCCACAACGGCGATCTTGCCGGCAACCATCACATCTGTTGCACGTTTGATCGCATCTACCAGAGATTCACGGCAGCCGTACAGGTTATCGAATTTAGACTTGGTCACTGAGTCATTCACGTTAATCGCAGGGAACGCTAATTTACCTTCTTTATGCATTTGGTACAGACGATGCACGCCGGTCGTGGTTTCTTCGGTAACACCCTTGATTTGTGCGAGGCGTGTTGAGTACCATATTGGATCTTGCTGCAATTTTGCTTTGATCGCAGCAAACAGGCAGGTTTCTTCTTCTGAAGTCGGGTTTGCAATGACAGATAAATCTTTTTCAGCGCGTGTGCCCAGATGCAGCAGCAAAGTAGCATCGCCGCCGTCATCGAGAATCATGTTGCTGTAGCCGCCATCAGTCCACTCAAAAATACGGTGGGTGTAATCCCAGTATTCAGTCAGTGTTTCGCCCTTGATCGCAAACACCGGCGTGCCGCCGGCAGCAATTGCAGCAGCGGCGTGATCTTGTGTTGAATAGATATTGCATGAAGCCCAGCGCACTTCAGCACCCAGATCTTTCAGTGTTTCAATCAGCACCGCTGTTTGAATCGTCATGTGCAGACTGCCGGTAATACGTGCGCCTTTTAACGGTTGCGCTTGAGCATATTCCTGACGGATCGCCATTAAACCCGGCATTTCAGTTTCTGCAATGGCGATTTCTTTACGGCCAAACGCTGCCAGATTAATGTCAGCAACGATGTAGTCTTTAAGTTCAGTCACAGTATTCATTTTAATTTCCTTGAATTGTGTGACCGGGGGGATGGGGGAATAACACAGACATAAACTTATCTCACCCTTATCCCGTGCCCGGCACGGTTAATATTGGTGAGCGTCGTTTAAAACATTTTCTGAGCCTAGGAGACTGTACAAAAACACAGCTCTCGCAACGCTCCTCAGAAGTGGTCGTGGATTATACGCGATATTGTTTCAACTACCAACACCGCAACAGAATGAATATAAAAGGGTTTTCAACCCTTGAATATCCATTCCGGTTTACATTTCTTACAGTCCGGCAGCCGCAAGCAGCGCAGCAGCCTTGTCAGTTGGCAACTGGCTTCGAGCCACTACGCTTACGCTTAACATCGCTTCGCGAGTTAACCTACGCTAAAACACCAACAAAGTGCATGTAAGCGATGCTTACATGCCTGCAGCAGCACGAAGCACTGCTGCTTTATCGGTGTTTTCCCAGGTAAACTCAGGCTCATCACGGCCAAAGTGACCATAAGCCGCTGTTTTACTGTAGATCGGGCGCAGCAGATCCAGCATTTTAACAATACCTTTTGGACGCAGGTCAAAATGCTCAAGCACCAATTGCGTCAGCAGTTCATTCGACACTTTGCCTGTACCGTAGGTTTCCACCATTACAGAGGTCGGTTTTGCTACGCCAATCGCATAACTCACCTGCACCAGGCAACGTGTTGCCAGGCCGGCAGCCACGATATTTTTTGCCACGTAGCGGCCTGCATAAGCAGCGCTACGGTCAACTTTTGAAGGGTCTTTACCGGAGAACGCACCGCCGCCGTGGGGTGCTGCACCACCGTAAGTATCTACGATAATCTTGCGGCCGGTCAGGCCGCAATCGCCTTGCGGGCCGCCGATAACGAAACGGCCAGTCGGGTTTACCAGAAACTTGATATCACCTTTAATCAGCTCACTCGGCAATACCGGTTTGATGATTTCTTCAATGGTAGCTTCACGCACCTGCTCCAGACTCATCTCCGGCGCATGCTGCGTAGAAACGACTATGGTATCGATTTTGTAAGGTTTGCCGTCAACATACTGCACCGTAACCTGTGATTTCGCATCGGGACGCAGCCATGGCAAACGGCCATCCTTACGCAATTGCGCCTGGCGCTCCATCAAGCGATGGCTCAACCAGATTGGCAATGGCATGAATTGCGGTGTTTCATCCACTGCATAACCGAACATCAAGCCCTGGTCACCTGCACCTTGATCGAGCGGGTCATCATGTGCGCCATCAACACCCTGCGCAATATCCGGCGATTGTTTATCGTAAGCCACTAAAACAGCACAACCTTTATAGTCAATGCCGTAATCAGTGTTGTCGTAACCAATGCGCTTAATCGCATCACGTGCGACTTTAATGTAATCAACATTGGCAGTTGTGGTAATTTCACCGGCCAATACGATTAAACCGGTATTTGCTAAGGTTTCTGCCGCTACACGGGCAGTAGGGTCTTGGGTTAAAATTGCATCCAGAATGCTGTCTGATACTTGGTCAGCTAATTTGTCCGGGTGTCCTTCAGAAACTGATTCTGATGTAAAAAGATATTCGCTCATTGATTGCCTTGGAATAAAAAATTAAGAAAATACTTACTAAAGGCTGAAGCAAGTATTGAAGAAAATGAATTGTACACGAATTGAAACCCACGCCCAAAAATTTAAGTTGTTAAAATCCAATGATGTACGCTCACTCAGCACAGGTTGATTCTATAAATGCAAAGTTTGGGATGCACTACTACCCGTGCACCTGTAAAGGGTGTCGCACCAAGCTAACCTACTGAAACGGCATGCCCGCGGAACATAGCTGCTGAAGCAGCCCGTTCACATACAAAATCCGAGATAGCATGCCTTGATACATCGAGGTTACAAGCCCATTGAAAATATAGCCGCAACGCAAGTGATGCTCTCAAACAATGTATTTATAGAAGTGCCCTTCAATTTCTCTTACAATAAGTAAATGACACAGACCATTCAATTTACCAAAATGCAGGGTGCCGGCAATGACTTTATTGTCATCGATGGCATCAACCAGACGATTCAGCTTTCGCCTGACCAGATAAAAACACTGGCTCACCGTCAGTTCGGCATAGGCTTCGACCAGCTGTTACTGGTCGAAAGTTCCAGGATTGCCGATTTTAAATACCGTATTTTCAATGCAGATGGCAGTGAAGTTGCACAGTGTGGCAACGGCGCACGCTGTTTTGTGCGTTTCGTATCCGACCAGCATTTAACAGACAAACGTGAAATCAGCGTTGAAACCGCGAGTGGCATCATTACGCCTAAGCTGGAGAATAACGGTCTGGTCACAGTCAACATGGGCGCACCCAGACTCATACCGCAGGAAATCCCTTTCGTCGCCGATGCCATCGCTACGACCTACGTTCTGGATGTTAACAACCAGCAGATAGAGATTTCCGCGGTTTCCATGGGCAACCCGCATGCCGTCCAGGTAGTCAATGACGTTGAGACTGCCCCTGTAGCTGCGCTGGGAAGCCAGATTGAAGTGCATCCTCGCTTCCCGGAACGGGTAAATGCCGGTTTTATGCAGATTATCGACGCGCACCATATCAAGCTAAGGGTATTCGAACGCGGCAGCGGCGAAACCCTGGCCTGCGGTACCGGCGCCTGTGCCGCAGTTGTTGCCGGCATACAGCGCGGATTGCTGCAATCACCAGTGCGCGTGAGCGCACGTGGCGGCGAGCTGCACATTACATGGCAAGGTGGAAACACACCGGTGATGATGACTGGCCCCGCAGTAAAAGTATTTACAGGTGAAGTGAATTTAGCACCGTAGCATTAAAATATTGAATCAGGTCTGCGCATCAGGCCGTTTAATCCAAAGCATACAAGCTATTAATGAAGGTATTTCGAACATGACAACAACCCACGAAGAGAGCCCGGCGGCTCATGAAGAAGTTTCTGCTGAGCAGGTGACTGCTTACCTGCGCAGCCATCCGAAATTTTTTGAGCAGCATACAGGCTTGCTGACCGAAATCACCTTGCCCAGCCCGCATGGCAGTGGTGTAATTTCACTCAGTGAACGCCAGCAGCTTGCTCAGCGTGACAAAATCCGCGTACTTGAATCGTTAATGGACCAGATGATCGTCAATGCCGAAGATAACGAAGCAACCAGTCTTAAGGTACACAACTTCTGCCTGAAACTGCTTGAGCAGCAAAGCTTCAGCGCATTAAAGCTCTCAATCGATGAAACGCTGCGCTCAGACTTCAATGTCACCGAGTCGCTGATTCGTATCTGGGTAAAACCCAGTAACAGCGCAATCGCCAATGATGCGGTTTTCACGCATGTCAGCGATACATTCAATGATTGGATCATTTCACTGCAGCAACCGCACTGTGGCAGCAAACCACAGGCAGCAAGCGACTTGTTAGATAACAGTCTGCGGTCATTTGCGTTTATTCCGCTTTATAAAAATGCTGCTGACCAACATGCATTCGGAGTTTTGGTGCTGGGTGCTGAAGACCCGCAGCGCTTCAAAACCGACATGGGAACGCTCTATATCGAGCGTATCGGTGAGCTGATTGCAGCAGCACTGCTGAATCATTTATTTACATTGAATCTTTAAACAAGGCACTGATTTATAGGCAGGAGTGTGTATTGCGCTATCTGGACGATTATATTCAGCACCTCACTTTTGAGCGCGGACTCAGCGCACTCACCTGCAAAAACTATACACGGGATATTCAACTGCTTGCGTCCCTGATTGAGAACGCTGATTTAAGCACTATTCAGACCCAGCAGATAAGACGCTCGATCGCAACCCTGCACAGCCGCGGTTTGAGTAGCGCAAGCATCGCACGTGCGCTTTCTGCCTGGCGCGGCTTTTACGATTATTTGATCCAGCATCAAGGGTTCACACAAAATCCGGTTGCTGGATTACGCGCACCCAAAGCTGCCAGAACTTTGCCGCAGGCACTCTCTGTAGAGCAGGCCGTCAAGCTGGTAGATATTCAGGGCGACGGCATACTCGAAGTCCGCGACCATGCAATTTTAGAGCTGTTTTATTCATCCGGCCTGCGTCTGGCTGAACTGGTCAATCTGGACATCGGCATGCTGGATTTCTCCGAAGGCACCGTTACCGTCACCGGCAAAGGCAATAAAACCCGTATCGTACCGCTGGGAAGCCATGCAGCAAATGCATTGCAGGCATGGCTGAAGCTACGCGCCGGCATCAACATTACGGATAAAGACCTGAACGCTGTTTTTGTGACACAGCAAGGACGCAGAATTACTCCGCGCGCCGTTCAATACCGCGTTAAATCATGGGCGATCAAACAAGGCATCAACACCGATATGCACCCTCACCTGCTGCGCCATAGTTTTGCGACGCATGTATTGCAGTCAAGCCAGGATCTGCGGGCGGTACAAGAGATGCTTGGCCATGCCAACATCAGCACGACCCAGGTTTACACGCATCTGGATTTTCATCATCTGGCAAAAATTTATGACACAGCACATCCGAGGGCTAAGAAAAAATAGCTTGATTTGCAATAATACCCGACTAAAATACACTGTTATAATGACGGATTAATTTCAACCATCTTTTCACGAATTTAAAAGGATTATCATGGAACACCAATTACCAGCATTACCTTATGCAAAAAATGCATTAGCACCACATATTTCTGAAGAAACTTTCGAATACCACTATGGCAAACATCACCAGACTTACGTTACTAACCTGAACAACCTGATCAAAGGTACCGAGTTTGAAAATGCAAGCCTGGAAGAAATCATCAAGAAATCTGCAGGCGGCGTTTATAACAACTCAGCTCAGGTTTGGAACCACACTTTCTTCTGGAGCAGCATGAAACCAAACGGCGGCGGCGCACCAACTGGCGCATTGGCTGATGCTATCAACGCCAAATGGGGTTCATTCGACGAATTCAAAAAAGCATTTCAGGCTTCAGCAGTCGGTAATTTTGGTTCAGGCTGGACATGGCTGGTTAAAAAAGCTGACGGTTCAGTAGACATCGTGAACATGGGTCCGGCAGGCACTCCGCTGACAACCGGCGACAAAGCACTGTTAACAATCGACGTATGGGAACATGCTTACTACATCGACTACCGCAATGCACGCGCTAAATTTGTTGAAGTGTTCCTGGCTTCTTTAGCGAACTGGGATTTCGCATCAGCAAATTTCATTTAAATCGACACATATTGTTTTTGAAAACAAATATGTAACTTAATTCAGTGTGTAAATTTATTACACTGTTTTAAAAAGCCCTTGGAAAAATCCAAGGGCTTTTTTACAACCTTAATAACTACTGTTTGGATTTCGCCATTACTTGCGCTTCGCCTGCTTTAGCAGCCATTTATTGGCTTTAACTTTATAACCTTACAACTCGGCAGATTTAGTAAAGGTTCCACCCTCATTATCTTTTATCTCGACTTCTATAAACCCGGGCGCTTCATTTTTTATGAAATTAAATTGGATATTTGGATCTTCACTCATACCTATAAATAAATCGGCATCCATTACTTTCTTGCTGTTATATTTAATTACGGCTTTATTTATAAAAAATGCAGGTCGAAACCCTTGAGACATTAAGTCTCGCTGCAATCCTGTATACATTGGATGCTTAACAAGCAATGTTCCTTTAACAATCTTATCTTTCGTCATGTTTTCATCAACGTGAAACTTTATCTTACCTGCTGTGAGCCTGATTTCTTTCTCATCTCCTTCCACCGCGCCTCCGCATCCTCCAGTAGCGCGAACAGGTAAAGCATTCATGTAAAATTTTCCATCACTGGTTTCCGCAACAACATGAATATAAGAATCTGTGTCTAAGCGAATACGTGTTGATATCTCGGCTTTGCCACTTTCTGGAAAAAAGTGGAATACTCCAATCACTGGTATAGGATTGACTCCGGCTAATATGTGGACAGATTTTACATAAATATTCGCATTCATTGGATAATCAATACTGAATGAAAAAGGCACTTGCGCCCCACTCTCGGCTCTTCTAGGAGCTGATAGCTTTATTATTTCTTGATTTGATTCAACACTTTTCCCCGGAAAATAAGTTTCTTTAAGTTCGCTCCAGTTATCTTGTACTTCTGCCGATGCTTGATTATGCAACATAAAACCTATCCACATAAGCACGGTTAAAACATAGGTACTCTTCATAAACCACTCCTGACCATATTTACGCAACATACCAAATGGTATGATACCATTTGGTATGTTATTTGTAATTTTTTAGTAAGTAAAGGTGGTTTATGATGAATTATTTAGCTCGAGTATTTCTAGCGGCTTTAATACTGTTAGCTTCAATACCAGCTATTTCTGCAGAAAATCTTGATGATGCAACTGCACTTGAAGGCGTAACAGATGGAAAGGTAGTTTGGGACATCAATACGAATAGCCCAAAAAGATTGGCTCTTTATCTGAATATAATAAATGAAACTTACGATGAATTAGTTAAGCAAGGAGTAGTGCCGGATATGGTGATTACATTCAGAGGTGAAAGCGTCGCGATAATTTCCTCTGACCATGAGGCAATTACGTTAAGCTCAATGCCTGAGATCTTACAATCAGCAGAAATTATTAATGAATTGATGCGTAAGCCTAATATACATATGGAAGTTTGTTCAATTGCAGCTAAAATATTTGGAGTTGATACAAAACATATACTTCATGGCGTAAAGCCGGTTGGAAATACTTTTATCTCTCTAATTAGTTATCAAAAAAAAGGTTATGCAATTATAACAATTTACTGAATTAGATATTTTGAGCAATATGCTAGTTAGAACTGGTCAACTTCCCGAGTCATTTCTGGGATAGTTTTTTTAATAATTAGATCTTGAACAAAGTTAAATAGGTTCTCTCTCTGTTTAAACTTGCATTAATGGGATCAGGTTTATTCTATTTAAACTGAATGGCGACACATGAAAAAAGTATCACCGACACGAACTAAATTATTAACTGTGGCACAAAGCATAATCTTGCGAAAAGGTTTTACTGCCATGACTCTTGACGCACTTTGCGAATCTACAGAAGTTACAAAAGGCAGTTTCTTCCATCACTTTAAGAATAAAGATGAATTAGGTGAAGCTGTTTTAAAACAGTTTTGGGATGAAGTGCAATCCAGGCAAGAGAAATCCAGTTATCAAAGCATCTCTGACCCACTTGAAAAAATGCTTAGCTATATTGAATCTACAATTGATTTCTATACAGATCCAATATTGAGAAGTGGTTGCTTATTGGCAATATACGTTCTTGAGTTAAAGGATACTAATCCAGTTATTTATAAGCAAACGGTTGAAAATATAAGATTGTGGCGAAATACAATAAATTCAATGATTGAAGATATTGCAAAAGATTACAAGCCCGTGAATGGTTTTGATTCCTTAGCCTGGGCAGAATTCTATATTTCAACACTTCAAGGCGCTTTGATCATAGCTCAATCTCAGAACGACGTTTCAGTCATAAGACGTACGCTTACACTTTATAAAATCCAGCTTTCTAGTTTATTTGTTGCTAAATAATTTAAATTAGCCACATATGTAATATTTGATTAATTAATTAAATGTAATTAATTATTACATTTAATTACAGATTGTAATAACATACCAACTAGTTGGTATTTTATGTTATTACAGGTGGCTAATTCCATGCAACATACAAGTAACAAAGAGAAGTTACAACATGATCAATACAGTGATCTTGTAAGTTACCTAGACAATTTCCCTGAGCCTAAATTGATCATTGATACCAACTACCAAATAGTTGGGGCTAACAAAGCATACCAATATGCATTTGGGAACAATAAGCCTGTTATTGGTAGAAAGTGTCATGAAGTTTCACATCGATATATGACCCCGTGTGACCAACATGGTGAAAGTTGCCCTCTAACAAAAGCAAAAGAGACAAAAGAAACCAATAGAGAATTTCATGTGCATTTTACCCCGCATGGTCAGCAGCATGTGAGCGTGGAGATAACGCCGATACTAGACAAAAATGAAGTCCCAAAACTCTATATTGAGACGCTCAGTGCGCAAAAGCATTCATCAGCTATATATCATCATGAAAGCTTGGTTGGTAAAAGCCCTGCTTTTCTGAAAATGTTAAATTTAGTAGAGCGCTCAGCTCCCAGTGAAGTTGCAATACTATTACTTGGTGAATCTGGAACAGGTAAAGAGGAAATCGCTCATTTACTACATAAGAAAAGTCAACGGTCAGATAAAGATTTCGTCATAGTTGAATGTTCGGGCCTAACAGACAGTCTTTTTGAAAGCGAAATGTTTGGTCATGAAAAAGGTTCATTTACAGGGGCGATTCAAAGCAAAAAAGGCTTGATAGCGATTGCTGAAGGCGGCACATTATTCTTAGATGAAATAGGTGATATACCCTTAAATTTACAGGTTAAGCTGTTACGGTTAATAGAATCCAAATCATATAGAAAAGTTGGTGGCACTGAGGTAATTAAAAGTGATTTCCGGTTAATTTGTGCTACCCACAGGAACCTTGAGCAGATGGTTAAAGACGGCACATTCAGGGCTGATTTGTACTTCCGTATATCTGCATTTCAGATAACTCTACCTGCATTACGTGACCGTAGAGAAGATATAGAATTATTAGCACAGTCCTTGCTGAAACGAATTGCCCCAAGCAGAGAATTAGAACTGACCGAGAGCGCTGTACAATTAATTAGTCAACATAGCTTCCATGGAAATATACGGGAGCTACGCAATATGTTGGAAAGAGCGACCCTTATGTGCGATGGAAAGAAAATTAATGGTGATCATTTGATAGATGAAATGAGTAACGAAACAAACAAACCAAATCAGCATTCAAATGGGTGCAGTTCTTGCAAGGTAGTACAGTCATTAGAGGCTATGGAAGCAAAATATTTACAATGCGTAATGAGGGAACATGGCAGTGATCTAGACTCTCTATCAAGCTCACTGGGAGTAAGCCGACGAACTCTTTATAGAATGATTCGCAAGATAAAAGAACCGGTTGCTAACAAATACAGTGAATGATACTTGCTGAATCTTGATCGACTCAATATCTATTAGAGGCTTTCTAAATAAAATATCTAAAAAACTCAAACAGCTCATCACTTTGACTAATATTAATTTTAACTGCGCCCATCTAATCACTACCAGTTTTTTTAATGCAGGATAACTCTTCATACGCTTTATATTGAGTAAGAAAGATTTTTCCATTCAAAGTACGAATCAAATCTGTGCGTTCTAAATAATCCATCACGGGACCTTTAACCTCAGATAGGTGAAAGCCAATTTTCAAATCCGTGAGTTCATGGTTAATAGCTTCCAATACCTCCAACGCGCTGCCATCTATATAATTTACAGCAGTACACATAAGCACCAGATGTTTAGTTCCAGGATTATTCGTAATTAATTCCAACACCCTATCCTCTAAAAATCTTGCATTCGCAAAATACAAACTTTCATCAACCCTAAGAGTGACTACAGCTGGACAAACCTCTACTTTATGGCGATCGACATTTCGAAAATGCTCAGTACCTGCAATTTGGCCAACAATTGCGGTATGTGGTTTACTACTTCGATACAGATGTAACCCTAATGAAAGTAACACGCCGACAGTGATTCCCCATTCAATATTTACTAACAACGTCAAGCCAAACGTGATTACCAGCGCTAAGAAATCCTTAATGCTCAGTCTTAAAGTCTTACTAAAAATCCTAAAATCAACAATACTAAGTACGGCAACAATAATAGTGGCTGAAAGAATAAACTTAGGAAGTGATCCTAACCATTTTGTAACCATCATACTTGCGACAACCATGCCAATTGCCGTAAAAATACCTGCCGCAGGTGTTAATGCGCCAGCATCTGAGTTAACTACAGATCTTGATACTCCGCCAGCAACAGGCAGCCCGGAGCTGGCAGCAGAAGCTATATTTGCAAACCCAAGCGCAATAAACTCCTGATCCGGATTAATTCTTTCCTTTCTTTTCTTTGCCAAACTCTGCGCAACTGAAATTGATTCAACATAACCTATGATGGTAATTAATAGAGCAGGAACCCACAACGCGTGCCACATATTGAAATCAATGAGTGGAAAAGATAGCTTTGGAAGGCCGGTAGGGATATCACCAATTGTTTGGATTCCTTTGGCCCATGCAAAATTGAATTGCATTATCAACGTACCGGCCACGACTAACATCGCAGGTATTGATCTATTCAATGTTTGTGCGAAAAAAACTGGCAACCCAAATGATATCCAAATTCTGGTTCCATAAAGCCTTGATATCATTAGCAATACTATTGTAACTACAGACATGACAAGTGTTGAAATATGTATCTGACCTATACCATCTATGATAGATGAGCCCAGTGTAATCATATTGCCACCATTAGCGGAATAACCAAGTAATGTTGGAAGCTGACTGGTAGCAATGATGATACTGGCTCCTGAAATAAATCCAGAAATTACAGGGTGTGATAGGAAGTTCGCCAGAAAACCAAGTTTAAGTACTCCAAATATAAGAAGTAGCAACCCTGATATGCTTGCCAGTACAACGGCAGCTGTCATTCCCATTTCTATACTATTAGCAGAATACGGTGCTATAGCAGATGCCGTCATAAGGGCAGCAACAGCAACAGGACCAACGGCAAGGGAATTACTTGTACCGAAAATTGCATACACTACCAAAGGCAGCATGCTGGCATAAAGACCAATGTAAGCAGGCAATCCGGCAAGCATTGAATACGCTAAAGCTTGGGGAATCAGCATCAAAGTTACAATTACTGCTGCAACTGCATCACCAGCTGCTAGCTTTTTGTTGTAGCGTCTTGACCAATCCATAATCGGGATATATTTTGTTAGAAAGCTACTTTTAGCCATATTTTTTACTGTAATCATATTATTTCAGTTTGAACTTTACTATCATTATTGGTCATCCCCGTCTTTAACCATTGCTTCTAATTAGTATCAAACTATCCTCTTTCGGCTTACTTGCTGGCCATAAATATCAACCATTTAAGGAAGCCAGAATGAATAACCCACTATATTTCTGCATATCAATGAATAATGCATAAATTGAATATAAAAAAAGGCTTTAGATTAATTTAACTAAAGCCTCCATTCACAGATGAAGCATCCTAGCCAGCTACAACTGGTAAACTAGCGCTTTCCCATGCAACAAATCCACCAGCCATTGAAGAAACAGCTTTGAATCCTAACACTTTTAGAGATTGAGCTGCTAATGCGCTTCTTGCACCCGATTTACAATAAAGTATTATTTCTGCAGACTTATCATACAAACTTGGAATGCCTCCTAGATTAGTAGAATCCGTCTTGAATTCAAGAACGCCTCTTGGGACGTTAATTGCGCCTTCTATATGCCCAGCAGCATATTCTGCAGGTTCACGAACATCAACAATCAATTGAGAACCGCCTTGCAAAATCTCTGCTACCTTTAAAACATCAATCTCAACAATTTCCTTTTTGGCTTCTGAAATTAATTGTTGAACTGTGAAATCAGCCATATGCATCTCCTTCTATTACATTGATAATTAACCAGATTAGGAATCGGGTCTTGATAAATGACTCTTGTATTAGTAATTCCAAACAACTACTTGGGTTAAAAATATCAATTAGTCATTGAAGCTGCCTAATTTACGCTTATAAATACATCATTTAATTGCAAATTAAGGAACCATTGTTGTTACATAGGCATCTCTAGCATCCTGCTCTAACTTTTTCACGTTAGATCCTGTCAGCGCCTTCATGAATGCGACCAAAGATTTCATTTCATTCGGGCTAAGGTTTAGCGGCTGCAGAAGTGGGTCTTTATAAGGATTCTCTTCCCCCCCTCTATTGTAAAACTCCACGACCTCCTCCAAAGTTCTCAAGGATCCATCATGCATGTAGGGTCCGGTCAATGCTACATTTCGTATGCTTGGTGTTTTATATGACCAGCTATCTTTGGGATTCTCTGTAATTTCAAATCGTCCCACATCGTTCTGTGGTTTTTCACTTGCCTTTTCAACTCGATGATGTTCAACATGAACTACAATTCCTGGAGCTAACGTAACTGGGAATGTCTTACTGTCATGAATACCATTCACTACTGAATTATTACGTGCCCAGCCTATGCCTGTATTATGAAAGGACTGATCGGTAAATACCGCTGAGGTTTCAGCAATGCTATGGCAAGTAACACATCTTGCTTTGCCCACAAAAACTTTATAGCCATTAATTTCTGTTTGATTTAAAGCTTTCTCATTTTTACCGTAATACCATTGATCAAACCTGGAATTACCTGACACCAGCGTGCGTTCATATGTGGCTATTGCCTGACTGAAATTTTCAAGATTAGCGGGTTCTCCGAATACAGCTTCAAACTGCCCCTTATAGTCTGGAAGGTTATGTATTTTTTCAATCACATAGCCAACAGAGGGATTACCCATCTCGTTAAATGCAACGATAGGCCCTATTACTTGATTTTCTAATGAGTATTCACGACCATCATGAAACAGTTTCGTAAGGTAACCCACGTTTAATATTGTCGGGGCATTTCTACGATTCGTCCGCCCCTCGATACCGACAGCGGTACCAAGTTCATTAACTGTGAACCCCTGCTCTGGCACGTGGCACATGGCACATGAAATTGTATTGTTATGCGAAAATCTGCGGTCCATGAAAAGTTTACGACCTAAGGCAATTTTTTCACTTGTAGGTGGATTATCTTTAGGATGCGTCATTTCTGGCAAACCTAATTGATCTGTCTTTTTATAGCCTTTATAGTCATTTCCTGAAATGCTCCATGCGTAGTTGCCCTCATAGAAACCATATAGGCTCACTAAAGAGACCAAGCCAACCGACAAATAAAATAGTTTGTACCAATTCAATTTCTTCCACCTTTAAATATTCGTTATTTACTTTTTTCTAAAGCAAGTGTTTGTATGTCATTCAACAACATGTCAGCACTTAAATAAGATGTAGAATAAATTTCCCTTACATAACCTTCATCATCAATTAAAAACACTTTCAGTACGTGAGAATAATTAAGTGATTGATCACCTGTAACAGGATTCATATTTACATCTACATTTTGGCCAAACCCATCAATCAATGGCATTAATTTTTCTATAGACTCAGTCGTTAGAAAGTTCCATTCGAGGCCTTTCTTATTATGATGTGGATCTAAGGTTCTTTTTTCCAGACCTGCCATCATCATTGGTGTGTCACGCTTAGGATCAAAACTAATATGTACAAATCTAATCGAATCGGGTGAACTATTATTGCTCTCTAATTTACTCTTGACCTTATGAAAAAGTCCCATGGCATAAGGACAACCATCAACATCAGAACAACGTTGATAAAAAAAGGTTAACAGCGTTATTTTGCCTTTTGTATACTTACTTATAGGCTGCGACTTACCGCTTGTATCAAGAACACTATACTCTGGCACACTAAATATTTTATGTAACTGGTATGTACCAGGTGCTGGCAACCCTGTGATCTTATTTACGGTACTGATTTCTGAATCAGATGATTCATGTTTTTCTGAAAAAAGTTCTGCTTGATCTGTCGCAACAGTGCTTTTGACACCTTGTACAACAAACCAAGCAGAGAATAATATCGCTAATACAATTAGAAACCTTATTCGGATAACTTTGGAGCCTAACATACATACCCTTCTATTGAATCAGCGATATTGGAAAGCAATATTAATTAAAAAAACAAACTTACTTAGAGGCCAACTTGTTATTCTGTTCCATAGAGGCTTGTAAAGGCTGAAGTGTTTTCAAATCACGAACCTGGAACTTCATATGATGGGCTCTACCAAGTTTTTCTTTAGTAAAATCAATTTCAAAGGCCAACTTAAGATCCTTGCCATCCCAGTTATAGGCTTTCAAAAACTGATCGTTTGCCTTGTCTTTCATATCCCAATTAGAAACTAAAGAAGTTGTGTAATAAACGCGTTTACCATCAAAGCTTGGAGAAACCATATTTACCTGGTTACCAATCTTCTTGGTATATATCTCTTTTGCTTTTAATGGATCACTCATATCCCATAAACGTGTCGTACCATCCATGAAAGTGTTAATCCACATACTATTACCGTCCGCATTTAACGCAATATCAACTGGTAAAGGAATCTTCGCTGGGTCGCCAATAGTGCCAACCATATGTTGCTGCCATTCGCCTTTGGCATCCTCTTTATAAACATAAACCTGTGATGTCAAAGCTGTTGTTGTTACCGCCCAATTATCACCAGGCTTAAATGACCAGCGCGCTTCTAATGCAGCACCCGGCGTTTTAAAGATTTTCATTGGCTTCATTGATTTGTAATCCCACATGACTGTGGTATTTCCAAACTCTTTCATAGCCTCCGGATCTTTAATTAACTTACCTAAATCCATCATATAATTATTCCAACCAGTAAATGCAGTAGTAAGCATTGCATTTTTGTTTGGATTAATCGCTACGTCATAACCAAAGCCATCACCACCACCCGTAGTAGGCATCATTGTGGTTGATACATACTCACCGGCATTTGTATACACAGCCATACCTGTCTGACCGCCATGATCTTTAGGGTTTGAAAGCGCCCCGATGATCATTTTTCCAGGAGTTGCATAGAATGTGTGAGGACCAACTAAGCCAGCCTTTTCCACAAAATTAGCAATTGTTTTCACTAACTTAGGCTTAGCCGGATTAGTAGCAACATCGAATATAAAGATCTTGTTACTATCTAAAGCACCTGCCCACATATATTTGCGATCATCAGTAAAGCCCATATGATGCGCTTCACCTCGACCACCTACAGATAACTTAGCAATTACTTTGCCATATGTTTTTGATTTAGGATTTACGTCAACAGTAACCAATTTATCCGATTCGTCGCCTAAGCCTTTCACACCCAGAGTCCATACATATACAAAGTCTTCTTGACCTTTAACCAATGGGGTGAATGGTGAACAGCTTGCCTCATCAGCATAAACAGCAGGCACACCTAAAATGCCGATAGCCACTCCCAATACAGCAACTTGTGAAATTTTCCTTATTGCTGAAACACTTGCTTTTAGCTTCATATTAACTCCTTATTCTTTTAAATTAACTTCAACTCGTTGAGCTAGCTCAACTCCTGGTATTCCAATTTACCAATTCTAGTTAGCCTGCCTTAGACAGGTTGTCCTATAATGAGCAACTCCCATGCCAAGTAACTTAACATATTGATTTAATTATATATTTTAAATTTTTAAATATACTTCCATATTTTATACTCTACATTAAGGACATAAATGACATAGAAACACATCATTGCGGATAAAATATGCCATATGTGTCAATGCGCTATAGCCTGGTTAGTTAAGTAAATATTAAGTTATGTCCAGATAAACTTTATTTCCTTGCAATGACTCATCTAGTTATAACTTTGCTCTAGGCCTTTTTGCGCATATAAAGATCAGTGATTGTTCCTGATTTCATCTCTGCTGCGAATGAAACCGTCTCTGACAAAGTTGGATGAGCATGGATTGTTAGACCTAACTTATCTGCATTTGTCCCTGTTTCAATCGCCAGTACAGCTTCCGCTATAAGTTCACCAGCATTTGTCCCCACAATACCGGCCCCCAATAACTGATGTGTTTGAACATCAAAAATAAGTTTTGTGAGCCCTTCCGTTCGACCAATCGATAACGCACGCCCACTAGCAGCCCATGGGAAAGTTACTTTTTCTATTTCAATGCCTTTAGCTCTCGCCTCATTTTCAGTAAGCCCAGCCCAGGCCACTTCCGGATCTGTATAGGCGACTGATGGAATAGTTAGCACTTGTTCCTCAATATTGCATCCAGCGATTGTCTCCGCCGCTATCTTTCCTTCATGCGAAGCTTTATGTGCCAGCATAGGATGACCAACAACATCACCAACTGCAAAAATATTTGCAACATTTGTACGCATTTGTTTATTCACGTTAATAAAGCCAAGCGTATCCACCAATAAGCCCGCATTTTCTGCCCCAATATTATTAGCATTAGGGCGCCGTCCGATTGCCACCAACACCCGATCATATACTTGTGGCTCAATCGCATTTTCACCTTCAAAAGCTACATGAATTCCATCACTTTTTGGTTCTACACTTACAACCCTAGTTCCCAACATGATCTTCTCGAACCGTTTTTCCATTCTTTTTTGTAGCGGTCTGATAAGATCTCGGTCGCAATCCGTCATTAAGACATCTGGCCGCTGCACTAGACTGATTTTTGAACCCAACGCATCATAGACCGTGCCTAATTCCATTCCAATAATCCCACCCCCAATGACTAACATCCGACGTGGTATATCGTACAAGTTCAAAGCATCTGTAGAATCCATAATGCGAGGATCATCTGCAATGCTGGGAATTGTGATAGCTGAAGATCCTGTAGCAATAATTGCATAATCAAAATGGATAATTGTTCTGCCACCATTCTGCATGCTAACTTCAAGCTGATTCGCTGAAAGAAACTGGCCTTGACCTTGCACAGTAGTAACTTGCCGTTGTGTCGCCATAGAATCTAAACCATTAGTCAGCTTTGTTATAACACCTTCAGATTTCCACGCACGGAGCTTCTCCAAGTCTATTTTCATTTCTCCAAAACTAATTCCATGCGGGCTAATTGCTTCTGCTTCAGTAATAACTTTTGCTGCGTGTAATAATGTCTTAGTAGGAATACAGCCCCGGTTAAGGCAGACTCCTCCCATGGTACTTTCACGTTCGACTAAAATAACCTTTTTACCTAAGTCTGCCGCACGGAATGCTGCTGTGTAGCCACCAGGGCCAGATCCTAAGACTAAAACTTCAGTATATAAATTGTTAATGGTTAGTGCCAAATTGGGGGCATTCATGATTTGTTTCCTTAATTTATAAGCACTTAAATGTATTAAATTAATTATGAAAATTTATGGCATTCAACGTCTGCTGATCTGCATGGTAAGAGGACCTCACCATAGGGCCGCAGGCAGCATGGCTAAATCCCATGTTCTTTGCTGATTTTTCGAAAAACTCAAAACGACTAGGTTCGACATACCTTAATACTGGCAGGTGACTATCGCTTGGTTGCAGATACTGGCCTAGGGTTAGCATATCGACTTTATGCCTGCGTAGATCCAACATTACATCTAATATTTCTTCATCAGTCTCACCTAGACCAAGCATCAATCCAGATTTTGTGGGAATTAATGGATGCCTAACTTTAAAATCATTTAACAAATTAAGTGAGTGTTGATAATCAGCGCCAGGGCGCACTTGCTTGTACAAACGTGGAACTGTTTCCAGATTGTGATTAAGTACATCAGGCAAATTAGTACCCAAAGAATCTAATGCCACTTGTAATCTACCTCGAAAATCCGGAACCAAAATCTCAATTTTTATTTCTGGAGAAACTATTCGAACGTTCTCGATACACTTTGCAAAATGCCCGGCGCCTCCATCCATTAAGTCGTCTCGATCAACACTAGTGATCACAACATAGTTAAGTTTTAACAGACTTATAGTATGCGCAAGATTCTTTGGCTCTTGTTCATCAGGCGGCAGTGGTCGTCCATGTCCAACATCACAGAACGGGCAGCGACGAGTGCATAGGTCGCCCAATATCATGAAAGTAGCAGTACCGCTTGTAAAACACTCGCCTATATTTGGACAAGAAGCCTCTTCGCAGACTGTATGTAGATTGTGCTGCCTCAAAATGTTTATTATTTCTCGATAACGAGCGCCGCGCGGTGGCTGCATACGAATCCATTCAGGTTTCCTAAGTGGCTCTTGCCAAATTACCTTGATAGGAATACGTGAGGTTTTAGCAGCTCCTTTTTCTTTTAATTTAGTAGATTCATTCATATACAGACAATTCCAATTAAAATTCTAATTTCAATTATTCAACATCGAATCACGCCCGGAAAATATTGCGCCTAAATGTAAACGTAAGTCTGAAACACTAGCAACAACACCCAAATCCCGCATTTGCGTCATTTCCAATCCTTCATAACCACATGGATTTATTGCTGAAAAAGGTGCAATATCCATGTCAACATTTAAACTGATACCGTGATAACAACATCCATTCTTGACGCGAAGACCAAGTGAAGCGATTTTTTTATTATTGACATAAACACCAGGCGCATCTTTGATTCTTTGCGCTAATATTCCATATGTTGCTAACAGTGAGATCAGGGTAGATTCCATATAAAAAACCAGCTGACTCACCGTCATGCGTATACGATTAATATTCAGCAGTAAGTAAATAATTATTTGCCCAGGTCCGTGATAAGTAATCTTCCCCCCTCGATCAGTCTCGATGAGTGGAATGTCTAGGCGGCGCGGCAGACTGACGCCTTTTCTATTCAAACCTAAGGTATAGACCGGCTGGTGTTCCGTTATCCAGATTTCATCCGGGGTGTCTTCGACTCTATTGTGTGTAAATATCTGCATTGCATGCCAAGTTTCAATATAATCTGTAAAACCTAGCTGTCGTATAACGACATGCCTATATTCTTGGTGATTGGTGTCTAAAAAAAAATTATCAGATATCTGCATTTAACATATCTAATTTCAATAAATTACAGGTTCTATTCACCAATGTGTTTCTTGTATTGATCTGCATCCATCAAACCAAGATCACTTTGAGGATTGGCAAGTTTTATCCTCACAACCCAACCTTTTTTGTAAGGGTCATCATTCATTAAATACGGCTCTGTGGATAAATTCTCATTAACCTCAATTACCACACCATTTGCTGGAGCGACAAAATCTGATACTGCTTTACGGGACTCAATACTTCCGCAAGAAACACCTTTAGAAATCATGCTGGTTTTATTAGGAAGATTAATTTCCACAATATCACCCAATGTATCTTGAGCAAAAAATGAAATCCCTATTAACGCCTCATCATTACTCTCTAATAAAAGCCACATATGATCACTATGGTAAAGTCGATCAGTTGGATAACTCATACGCATTCTCCTAGATAATTTAATTATTAATAAAAATTATCATATTCATTCAAATTAGAAGGGGAAGGTCAGCTGAAAAAACCAAGCCTCCCCCATAAACATATTTACAACATTTATCAATGCAATTGACTAAATTCAATTATTTTTAACGCGAAATTGATACGCTAAAATTAAGGTTCGATATTTAGCCAAGCCAAGATTTTATTTTTTTACTTAAATGCCCAAGTCAAACCAAGACCGATCTGCCATGCTTTAGCATCCACTTTCGTATTACCAATTCTTTCTGAGTTATTTAATGCAAATGCCACATGACTGTCAGCAGAGATCGTGTTCGTCAACTGATATCCAAAACCTGCAGTGACCTGATCTTCCCAAATGGGCTCAGCATTAGTTGCCTGAAAATACTGTACAAGTGACGGAGACAAAGGAACTGTTGCACCATTTAAACCCAACCCTGTAGCGCCACCGATGCTAGAACCTACGTTTCTTTTGATCGGATCCCTAGCATGGCTATAACCTAGCCTCCATTTAGCCGCGCCAGTAGTAAGCTGTGCCCCAAGTGCAAATACAGTCTGGTCTCTAAAAATGTCTTTATACATATCAGCACTCGACCAATCTTTATAAATTACATCTGCACTTATTAGTAAATTCCCGGTCATTAGCGAATTGTTTGATACCCCAAGCGCAAACTCTTGCGGTTGCTCAACATTCACTGACCAAAAATTTCCTTTACCAGGACCAATAGGTGAGCCATTATCAACAAAGTCTTTATATTTAATCTTTAACGGACTTCGATAATAAGCACCAAGGCTAGTTGCCCCCATATCATATTTCACACCTAATGTGCCCCTGCCCCCGAAGCCATGTGCTGAAGAGTTATTTGAGGACAACCCCATCTGCAAATAACCATTACCAATAGTGGCTGTACCGCCCACTGACAGGTTATCTGTGAGTTTATAACCAAGACCAACGTTAGCCATAAAAACCAAAAGCTCAGAATTAGGATTCAAGCTACCTGATTTATCTCTGAAATCTGAGCCAATACCTGACTGCGCCGTCAACCCTATACCACCTACCAAGTTCTGGCCAAATGCCTGCGTAATAGCTATTGTTGGGATTAAATAGTCAGTAGCGGCAGAGTCGGCTGACCAAGCCACTCCGGTATTCGCTCCGTTGTGACTTGCATGAACATCGGGCTTATAAAATGTAGCCCCAAATGAAAATGTTGTTCCTTCATTATATTCAGTCAAGGTTGCTGGATTACCAAATACAGCAGCGGCCCCCTCCACGGTACGTGCGACACTTGCACCACCCATACCACCTGTTGCAGGCAGCATAGTGTTATTCAAGTCCGTGCCATAGTTTGCTGCATGCGCTACAGGCACAAATAGCGCCGTAACCGTTAATGCTAATAGCTTGTTTTTCATTTCCAACCCCCCTCACGTTTTCCACTAATTTAATTAAATTAATAACTTAAGCTGCAATCATTTCTGCGCTTTGATAAGCATGCAATTGCTTACCATTTACGATTGCCTTACCCGTTATATTTTGAGCACGAGCTAAGATATCCATTACTGGACAATGCGATTCCACTACTTCAATTAATTGAACTAATGCAGCGTCACTTGCAGAGCTACTAATTTTTGTTTCATAAACAATATTTTGATAACCAGGCGCTACTGATGGATCAATACTTAGCAATCCGCGCAAATCGAGATATCCTTTCACCTCGACCTTACATTCATCTAATTTAATACCCATAAATGAAGCATACGCAGCAAACATAATTTCCTGACATGTACCTAATGCAACCAACACCAGCTCAACCGGATTCATACCGGCGTCGCCACCACCCAACTCAGGCGGCTCATCAATAGTCATTACAGGAAAATCACGAACTTTTGCTGAACATCTAACATCATCTTCCAAATTAGTAGTAGCCCTGAACACCACTTTTGCTGCAGATGGATTACTACTAACCATACCTATCATGTCTGATAGAGCCTTTTTAACTGATTCCTGTGACATAGTGTTTCTCCATATTTAAGTTCTATTTCTTATGTAAAAAATCTTTGCTATAAAATATTTATTTAAGATTTACACGATTTACACACAACTCATTTGTAAATATTTCTACAGTAAAAGTGGTATGGCATCCGTAACCTAGTAATAGCAACTCCTATGCCAAGTGAATAACCATTTGATTTAATTGGAATATTTATATTTGATGACAAATCACGTCAATTTGTTACATTTATTTTGGTCATAAATGTCATTGTAATTTTGAGTTAAATTCAATATGTGCCACATATGACAATTTTCCATGTTTTGATAATTTTCCCTGTTACACGTACTCCATACTTCATTCACAGTGAATAAAGCCCACTCAATAGCGCAGAAAAGATGAAGAAAACCAGACTGGCCGTAGTACTAATTATTGGTTTTTTGCAGAGGGGGAAATTTTTGCCGCTATGCTGATTTTAATGAAGCAACCTTCTACAAATACGAATCAAGTGTTGCAGAATGGAAACAGCTGAAGCACCATGAACCTATGTGCCTGAACGTAAAAATATGGACAACCGAAGTGAGTCCTGATAATAGCTGCGGTCGAACACTATCAGCTATTGATAAGCTAAAACATGGTATTCACAATGCTTTTTAAGTGGTCTTAGCTAACCTAGGCTTGGACGGTTTTCTGAGGGCGGGTCAGCGCAAGCCGAGAGCCAGGGTGAATTGTTACAGCAGAATTTGAAAGGCGATACTTCTACAGGCAAGAAAGTGACAGACAGAAACTAGTCGATGCAATAATACAAATAATCACAATGTAAAATTTATTTCTTTAACTCATTCAACTTTCGATATAAAGTTCTTTGGGTGAGCCCGAGCTTAGCTGCAAGTACTTTTTTACTATCATTACTTTGTCCAACAGCCCATTGTAAATATCTAGATTCCAATTCAGCCAATGGTAAAATTTCTCCATAAAATTGTGATTGTTCGCCTAACTGGGTTGATTTATTAATTGACTCAAGTGATTCATCAATTAAATGACACTTCTTTAAAACATCAGTATCCGCAAGAAGAATCGCTCGCTCCAGCATATTACGCAATTCCCTAATATTGCCAAGGAACGGATACTCTTTTAGAAACTCTTTAGCATCATCTAAAAGTGTGAAAGGTTTATCTGCACTTAATCTAAATAATAAGGATTCAGCAATTAAACAGATATCTTCTTTACGTTCTCGCAGCGCCGGCATGTATACTGGAAATGAATTTATTCTAAAATATAAATCCTGCCTAAATGTGCCTTCTTCAACCATTTTTTTGAGATTGCGGTGCGTTGCACATACCAACCTAAAGTTAGCTCTTAAAACCTCTAAACCACCAACTTTTCTAAAAGTACTGGTTTCAAGTAATCTTAATAACTTCACTTGCTGACTTAGTGGGATTTCTCCTATTTCATCAAGAAACAGAGTTCCGCCATGGGCCATCTCTACCAAGCCTTTTTTCTCTATATGCGCTCCGGTGAATGATCCTTTTTCATGCCCAAACAACTCACTTTCAAACAAGGTCTCAGTTAAACCAGCACAATCAACTATGACTAGGGATGATTTACTTCTCTTGCTCTTTTTATGCACAATACCGGCAATCACCTCTTTTCCGGTTCCAGTTTCACCTAAAAGCAATACTGGAGTATCACTTGTAGCCACACGTTCTATCAGCCCTAACATTTTAATAAAAACTGAACTTTTCCCTACCGCAGATTCAGGGCTAGGTATTGTTGAGATATGTTCTTGTTTACGCAAGGTCTCAATATAATAAGCTGGGTTACCATCTTCACCCAGGATAGGCGTAAGACCTACATCAACTAGCTCACGGCCGCGGGGAGTGTGATGTATATGAAAAACTCGGTGTGTCGACTTGGTTTCTTTAGCCTCTTTTAAAGGGCAGGCCTCCCCTTGTTGATCGCATGGTTTAAGATAATGGTGAGATACTTCATAGCAATGCTTACCATTAATAGGTTTTCCGCCACCAAAAATTTTCTGATAAGCTAAATTTGATGCAATGATTCTATAATCACTACCTAACACCAGCCTTGGTTCTGGTAATGAGTCTAAAAAACTTAATAGATCTTTACTAATTTCTATATTTTCACTAATTACTACAGCATCGGCCATTTTTACACCTCACACAATTTGACTAACTGATCCTAATTAGGCAAATTCTTATTTCAATCTTAGCAATCAACGCATGTCCTAATAAAAAAGCATAGCTATATAATCACGTTAAAATACTAGATAGCCACTACATGATGAATGTATTAATATGAAATTGACTACATTTCCAAGTCTTCAAGTATTGAAGCAATAGCAGCTTTAGTACATTTATCATCCTCATCACCACTAGGGGCACCTGACACACCTATCGCCCCATATAAATTCCCCCCTGCTTCAACCATCATGCCGCCACCGATAGCTAAAACTTTCGAGATGTGCCTAATTCCGCTCGACTCTTTACCACTTTGGGTATTGGATGCGAACTGACTCGTATTGGTTTTAAAACTAACGGCAGTCCAGGCCTTGTTCGTTGCAGATTCAACTGTATGCATGCCAGCAAACCTATCACGCAAAAGTACTTGTATCTGCCCTGTACGATCTATTACCGCTACCGTAACTTGATAGCCTATGCTCCTGCATTCTTTCATTCCGGCTAATGCTGCTTTTAATGCTGTTTCAGGAGTCATCAACTTAATGTTATAACTGGCCTCCTCTGCATTTACATTGCCATGAATCACAAGAGCTAATCCAATAGCGATTAATATTCTGTATAAATGTCTCAAAATTACTCCTCTTTTCATCAAATTTCAGATAGGATTTCTTAATTATTAATGCTTCAATTAAATTATTAATCCAGGGTTACCTTCTACGCCGATGATCCGTGGTGTATTCGGTTTACGTGGTGATACAGTCTTTTGAGCCCTTAACCAATCTGCAACAACATCCCATACTGGCTCTCCGGCCGCGCCTTCTGAAACCGGAGCCCAGCCAGCAACCTTGTAAGATTTATTTGCCTCAATCAGCTTTCCATTCAAGCGCATATCTTGAATGCGCGCCCCTATCTGAGCATTAGGGTCAATAGAGTATGTCATGCCGCCAACCCTGACCATATCGCCACCTTGCTGGTAATATGGATCGGGATTGAATAAATTGTCTGCAACATCCTCCATGACGGATTTAATAGTGCTACCGCTCATATCAGTTACCGTACTATAAGAATATGTAGTAGCGGTCTGATCCATGAGATGCTCCATCAGAATGTCACTGTTGGGCAATAAAGTCGTTCCCCAACGGAAACCGGGAGAGAATGCAATCTCAGCCCCTCTAACTTCCATTAGGGCATCAATAATTAACTGATCAAAAGTGCCATTGAAATTCCCTCGTCGATACAACGTATCCTGTGTCACAGCTAACTTTTCATTTAGCTTCATTTCAAACGGAGATCTGATTTTATCAATGAGGGCTTCCATCGCTTTATCTGCTGGAAGGAAATTAGAGAATACTGGCAACAATCGATATTTAAACCCTTTAATCTCGCCGGCACGCACATCAAAATCAAGCACCCCAAGAAATTTACTGTTACTTCCAGCATTTGTAACAAGGGTTTTTCCTCCGGGATTTTCTACAATGGTGGGCACAGGCATCCCATCATGAGTATGTCCCCCCATGATTGCATCGATACCTCGAATACGAGACGCTAATTTAAGATCAACATCCATACCGTTATGTGAAAGTAAAACAACAACCTTTGCACCTTTTGACCTGGCTTCATCAACCATTTTTTGCATATTCTCTTCCTGAATGCCAAAACTCCATTCAGGTACCAAGTAGCGCGGGTTTGCAATCGGCGTATAAGGAAATGCCTGCCCAATGATTGCAACCGAAACTCCGTTCATTTCTTTCAAAACATATGGGCTAAATACCTGATCACCAAAATCAGTGGTCTTGATGTTTTGTGCTACGAAATCCACCTTTCCTTTAAAATCATTTTCTACAATTTCCTTTACCCTCTTATCACCGAGTGTCATTTCCCAGTGGGCAGTCATGACATCTACGCCGAGCTCCAAGCAGGCATCAACCATATCTTGCCCATTAGTCCAAAGGGCTGTCGCAGAACCTTGCCATGTATCTCCACCATCTAATAACAAAGCTCCGGGACGAGTTGCCTTAATACGCTTAACTAGTGTTGAAAGATGGGAGAATCCACCTACTTTTCCATATGTATGTGCAGCTTGTTCAAAATTAATAGTAGAAAATGCATATGCATCTGATGTGTTTGGCTTCACACCCATATAACTAAGTAACTTTTCTCCAACTAAATGAGGTGGTCGCCCGAATGCTTGGCCAACACCTAAATTTACTGTCGGTTCTCTAAAGTAAATCGGTTTTAACTGGGCATGACAATCTGTAAAGTGAAGTAGATGTACATTACCAAACTTGGGTATATCGTAAAGATGCTCACTTAGAGGGTTAGCTAAAATACTTTTTGCATTAAGCATTAACCCTCCAGCTGCAGCTATACCCATTACTTGCATAAATTCACGGCGATTTATTGACATCTTAATTCCAATATTAATTAATATTTATTCAAGTAATTTTGCATTATTGATTTACAGGTGATGCAGGATCCAACAGCAGAGCCATTACATCTTTGATTTGTTGTTCATCCAAAATCCCAGAATGACCAAAACGAGGCATACTTGAACAATCTGTATACGCCTGAGAATTATAAATTTTTGCCCATGTATACTTAATTACTTGCTCGCTTGAACCATGTGCCTTTACATAGTTGTAAAGTGATGGTCCAATATTTCCGTAAGATATCTCGCTCTTAGTAATATTATGACAAGCGTAACAATTGCCGCCATTTACCCCACCAAGCGGATCTGATGATTGAAATCCACGGCCATTCTGAGCAATTTTCTCGCCATTTTTCCAATCTCCTATATATATTCCATCAGATGGATATTTCACTGTTTTCATCTGACTATCCTGAATCAATGCAGCCATTTTCTCCGGCCTCTCCACAGGGTATTTGCTGCAAATTTTTTGCACCTCATCCTGACTTAAGACACGCTCCACCGTTGCTGGGCCTTTAGAAATAAATTCAGATTTAAGTAATGTAAGCATAGTCTGACCGTAATCAGTTTTAATAGCCGCAGTAGCGCAGCCTGTAATAATTATAGAAACCAACAGTCCCATGAGCATTTTTTTCATAAATTCCCTTATCGCTTAAGTGCCGGAGCGTCATAAACTCCACCATCAGCATTTTTTGCTAAAAACATTATTAATGCCGTCATAGAGTCGGATGCATAGACGGGTTCCGGAAATCTCTGCTGGCGCAAACAATCGCTCAGCCTATGCTGCATAGACCTAACCTCTCCTTGAGATACTCGATATGCAGGCCATGTTGTATATGTTTTCTGGGCATCCAGCTTATTCAGAAGATTAGGCAACTCTTGTAATCGGATTCTTTTTTTATTTGCTGAGTGACACGTAGCACATGAAAAATCATGTGTACCTGCACGATAGAAGAAAAATCTCTTACCTATCTCATACGAATCTTTTTCAAGTGGATGCTTATTAGAAACATTCATCTTCATACCTCTGGATTCCGAAGTAATATAAGCAACCAAAGCCTCAATATCAGAAGAGTTTCCCACTGACCCAAATGGAACCTTCACTGCCTGCTCATGACTTAAACCTTGAAGCGTTTTACGGCAATAAACCAGGCGCTGCTCAAGATCCATCACTTTATTAACATCACTGAAATATCTAGGCAATTCAACATAGGCTCCCTTAACAACGCCTGCGCCTTTACCTAAGTCGCATTGCTCAAGAGACACGTTTTTCGGCGCTATTTTTTTCTTCCATAACTCCTCTCCTCGCATCTCCCATAACTCAGCTGGGTTACCATCAGCCAATAGCTCACGATATTTTGAAATCTCATCTGTGGATGAACTTTCAGCAAAGGCATAGCTATTCATCTGGATAACAAAAATTGTAAAAATAATTTTACTGAAAACATTCATAACGGATTCCTTATAGAAGTAATGCCTGAATTAGCAAGTACTAATAATCAGTTATGAAATTATTGCTGAGTCAGTACGGGTGTCACCTAAGTTATCAACCCAGGTAACATTTAACTTGCCACCTTTTACCCCGCCTTTAAATTTAAAGTGTAAAAATGGATCCTTAGACACAGATATACCCATTACCGCATCCAAGACTGTCTTGCCTTCATATTGTGCGATAAGAGTTTTAATAAAATGAGGCGGTATAATTTCCCCTGCCTGATCTTTGCGTAAACCTGTTTCCATATCGTGCCTGATCAGCACTTTAACCTCTACCTTGTCACCATTTAACACTGCACGTATGCGCATTGGATCTGCCATAAAATACTCCTCTAAAACTTAATTAATATTACGATTGGCTAATTAGCCGCCACATCCACCAAGTGTTACCTTGATTTCCTTGCTGGCGAGAAACCATTTCCCATCTGCTTTAACGACGGCATAAACATTTGATGTGCCCCCCATCTTCACGCGCGTAGTAACTGATGCCTCAGTGCCCTCTGGAATATTGAAAGCAGCTGACAATGGACTTGGGTTTTTTTCGACAAGAATTGCCATGTACTCAGTATTTGGAATGACGCTAGACACCGAGACTGGAACCACAGCACCGTTTTCTGCAATTTCAGCACTGACAACTGCAACATCACTGCTTACTGTATATTTATCGACTCCTAATTCTTTAAGCGCGTCTGCTAAATTTTTCGCATCAAAACTCTTTGGCATCCACTCCGCACCAAAAACATTTAATGACCCAAATAAATTGCCAACAAGCCCCAGCCCTAGCACTGAAGTCATTCTTAAAATATCTCTTCTACTTTGATTCATAAATCACTCCTATCTGAAATTTAATAAAGGCACCCAAGCCAAAGTTGACATCAATTAACCGGTACCCAATGAACTAGCCTGTAAACTTGGCCGGCTTACTACTTAACCTCTTTTAAAATCCAATTAACCAATAACTTAATGTCGTCATTACTGACTTGTGCTTGTGCCGGCATCAGTGTTTCACCCCAGTTACCAGCTCCACCCTTTCTTACTTTTTCAATAAGCCGTGCCTCGGCACCTGGGTCGGACTTGTATCTGGCAGAAATTTCAGTAAAACCAGGCCCTACAATTTTGTTAGCCACACCATGACAGAAGAGGCAGTTATTCTTTCTGGACAGACTCAGCCCATCCGTTTTGACAGAAGAATCCTTATTTGCTTGAGATAATATATTTTGTGTTTCCTGCTCCTGTTTTATCAAAAATCCTATCGGTGCAGTCATGGGAGGACGCGTGGTATCAACACCTCGAACCGCCCCAAATATACGATTCTGTTGCTGGACATTACCATGTGCATTTCTAGCCAGTTCAGGCAAAGTTGATTTCACCTGCGTCTGAACTGTGCAATCTTTCATACATGCAACACTTCTAATATCAGGCTTACCATTCACATCCCACATTCCATGATTCATAGTCATGCCATTTCGATTAGGCATTAGTTTCTGTACGTCTGAGATATTCTGATCTGACAATATGAAGTCATCGGGGATAATCTCGGCCAGATTCAGAATGTATGCCGTTACCGCAAACACCTCATCATTAGAAAGGGATTTGGGAGCTGTCCATGGCATTGCGCGATGGATGTAATCCCACAAAGTGGATAAAGTAGAAACTTTCATCAACGTTGTTTTCTGAGGCTGTTTATTACCTACCAATGCCGCCACTCGACCCGTTAAAATATCTTCTTTAGTTGTACCACCCACAATAGGAGTAAATACTTCATTAGACTCACCAAAAGTTCCATGGCAACTAGCACATCGTCCCTCCCATACCTGCTGCCCTTTTGCTACACTCCCAGATCCTTTCGGGAGTCCTTTGAAATCAGGACGCACATCAATATCCCAAGCAGCAATTTCCTGCTCAGTTGCTGCACGTCCAATATTCGAATATTTATCCGCATATACAGAGCTGCTTGATAGCAATAAAATTACTGCAAAGGTTCGATTAATAGACTTGAACATTTGACAGTTCTCCAGATGCAGCAACTTTCCATGATTGGATTGCATTATTGTGATAGATTGACCTGGTACCGCGAACTTCCCTAAGCTCATTAATTTTTGGCTGCACATAACCAGTGTCATCTATTGCTCTCGACTGCAACGTAGCTGGTGACCCATCCCACACCCAGTCAATATTGAACCTAGTTAAACACTTCGATAACACCGGAGTCTCAAGGCGAGCCACATTCCAATTCCGCCCGCCATCAACCGATACATCAACACGTTTAATTTTTCCGCGGCCAGACCAAGCTAAGCCAGTTATATTGTAGAACCCCTTATCTAACAACATTTGTCCTGCTGAAGGAGATGTAATAACTGACTTGCATTCTTGGATCGAGGTGTATTGGCGAAACGATCCGTCTGGCATTGCATCTATGTAGTGAATGGCCTCATCCTTCGTCCCATACGGCTTATCTCCCACTTCTATACGACGCAGCCACTTGACCCAGGAAACACCCTGCACACCAGGCACGACTAGACGTAATGGATATCCATTCTCCGGTCTTAGCATTTCACCATTCATACCCCAAGCTACGATTACATCATCAAGTGCGCGATCAATTGCAATTGTTCTGGTCATTCCGGACCCATCAGCGCCTTCGGCAAGAATGTACTTTCCATTTTGTTTATCGTAGCCACAGTCTTCCAACAGAACTGATAACAGCACGCCCGTAAACTCACTACAACTAAGCATGCCATGCGAGTATTGAACTGTAGGTACTGCAACATTCCCCCACTCCATGGCAGTATTTGCTCCACACTCAATAAAGTGCATTCGCGAAACTGAAGGCAGACGCATCAGATCATCCATTGTATAAACCTTGGGATGCTTTACGAGGCCATTAATCATGAAGCGATGCTTACTTGGGTCAATATCTTGCCAACCCTGGTGATGACGCTCAAAATGCAAGCCGCTTGGTGTGATAATGCCAAACAGCCCTTGCAATGGCGCAAATGAAACCGACGCTGCAGAGACTCTGGTTAACCCTGGCGACTCCCGGCGTAACAAATTGGTTTCATACTTGGAAGGCATACCATAGGCATTAGTGACAACAGGCTTTCCAAGCGTTACCGAGTGTTCTGGTAGCGATAAAATATTTGGATCTCCAATAAACGCATTATTTTTAACAGATCCCGCCATTGCAGTCGCACTTGCCAAGCCTGCACTTGCTGCTAAAAAGCTGTTTATCAGAAAACCACGCCTTGTTTCATCCATGCCATTAGTAGTAATTTCATGCGCCAACTTAGGATCCACGAAGTTTTCTGGCGCAGGTAGAATTCGACCCGTTTTTCTTATTTCATTAGTCATGCATATACCTTTTAATTACAGATTACTTTATCCCCGAACTTGATCAGGCTGTAACTACATAGGCAACTCTTATGCCAAGTGACATAAGTATTTGATTTTAAATATATTTTACAATTACGTTACATATTGAAATAATTTGTATCTTATTTCCAAGTCATAAATGACATAAAAACTATTCATTACGAAAGTGGATGCGCCATATCTGGCAATTTGCGTTTATTGTTAGCTGTCGCTATATAAGCAAACCATTACGGCGCAATGAATAATTGGTCTGGAACTTAAATAGCCAGCCATTGAGACGGCAAGATGCCTGATATTCGTTGAAATTGCTGCCAATACCGGCATTGGGATTGATTCAGGACTAAAGTCTTTGAACAGACAGATGAGAGAATGAGCCCGGATCCATTTTGGATGATTGAGCCTTTTCGCAAATACCCCCTCAGCACAACTCAGGATATTACTGACAAGACTGATTTACCATGTCTGATGCATGCGCACTTTCATGCACAGCGCACACACCATTTCAAACATCATCGCCTTAAGCGATAGGTATACTCAAAAGAAACCATGAATCATCATAGTCTGGAGGAGTTCGCATTACTAATAAGTAAGCATAGTGATATGACCGAAGATCTTGAATTACGGGTACAAAAAACGTCGCTTTGGAAATTGCTGACAAAGCTGATTGTGAAGCCATTATTGGCTTTGAAGCAGCTTCGCCACACATGGCCAAAACCGCTTGCGCCCATTTAGCATGAGTTCTTGAATCATCGACATATGTGTTGCCAAGCAACATTGTTTGACTCGGGTGTAACATAGTCTGGTTATTGCCGTCTTTAATCCGGCAATGCCGTTCGGCTATAACAAGCCTGACATTATGTAGAATTAAACGATAGGAACAGTGTCTTTAAAAGATGTACGTTGCATCAAGCGTTCATAATGCGCTGCCAATACCGGGTAATCCTGCTGCCACACAAAATCATCCTCAAATCGCAACCCGATATAGCCTAAGGCGCATGCGACTGCAATATCGGCGATGCTAAGCTTATCCTCGTAATAGAACGCACGATCACCCAACTCATCACTAAGTGTTCTAAGCCCACGGTGAATTTTGCCGAACTGCCGCGCGACCCAATCTGCGTATTGCAACTCTAAAGGTCGTTTTTTTCGCTCGGCAAAGATTGCTAATGCAGCATCCATAACACCTTCAGCAAGTGCCTCCCAGCGCTTAACTTCAATTCGACCAAATAGCTCCTTTGGCACCAGCTGCCCAATCTCACTTACCTCATCGAGATACTCAATAATTACACGCGAGTCAAATAAAGCTTTGCCATTTGGCAGCATCCAAACCGGCACTTTTCCTAATGGATTGATGTTCGTAATTATGGTGTCTTCATTCCATGGTACCTCCACCACCATTTCAAACGGAACCTGTTTTTCAATTGCTGTAATACGTACCTTACGTGCATATGGACTTGTGAGCGACATATACAATTGCTCTTGTTTTCTAGACTGCATTGCTGAACTTCTCCGTGATAAAACTGTACCTATTTATGCATTTCTGAATATGGACTCCCAGATATTCAAGAATCATATTAAGCAAGCAAAAAATTAAACTTCGCAATCATCAACAATCTGCGTGGCCTCTAGCCACATGATGTTATTAACGTTAACAGCCCCATGAGTCCATGTAGAAACCACCTAAATTGTTATATAGGAGTAGTGAGCGTGATTGCAATTTCTACCTTAGCCGATTTATAAATACTTGCGGCACGACTTCCTGTTCTACAAAACCCCAGCACAGGTTTTTCAGCTATAGCAAATAACGCCGAAAATGCACCCACTTGGGCAGGTAACATATTGTTAGCGATTACAGGCATATAAATATAGGTTAATCCATTCTGTTCCGCAGCCAATCTAAGCTGTGCGCTTTTAGGTTGACTTTCTCCGCCTTCATGGTCTGGATGATGGTTGATAATCATTTTAAAACCCAATTTAGCAATTTCTAAAATATCATCTACACCAATTTGAGAGCCTGTGCTAAAACTTTCAGATAGCTTGGTAATTTGCATGGGCATATTATTCTGGGATTAAGTATTACAAATCTGCTGACTCAGAACTTGCATTACAGCCAAAGCTGATTGGCTAGAGATACGATAAATAATACTTTTGCCATCTCGACGGGTTGCTACCAATTCAGCCTCACGTAATACAGTGAGTTGCTGTGATAGCGTAGGTTGCCTAATATCCAGAATTGCCTCTAACTCACCTACAGACTTTTCTCCCTGCGATAACTGACAAAGCAGCATCAATCGATCTGGGTTTGCCATAACTTTCATTAGACTACAGGCACTGTCTGCAGACCTGCGTAACTCATCAAAATTTATTTCTTTTGTTTCGATCATATTTTAATAATGACTAATTAATATTTTTATATTATATTAATAAACATATTATTATTCAATATATTTATTAATTACCAGGATTTTAAAATGATATTTAAACAAATGTTTGACTCTGAATCATCAACACTTACTTATTTGCTAATAGATGAAGTTACACGTGAGGGAGCATTAATTGACCCCGTTGTCAGTCACACTAACGACTACATTGAATTAATTAACGCTATTAACTGTAAATTAAAATATTCACTGGAAACGCACGTGCATGCTGACCATATAACAGCTAGCGGCAAACTTAGAGAAATACTGGCTATTCAAACAGGTGTTAGTGAATTATGCGGCGCAGCCACGGCTGATATTCAATTGAATGATAACGACGTTTTGACATTGGGCAGCCAAGAAATCAAAGTAATTGCAACCCCAGGACACACAATAGGTAGCATGTGCTTCCTATGTAATGAGCGTCTTTTTACAGGTGACACTTTATTAATTAACGGGTGCGGACGGACTGATTTTCAAAGCGGGAGCGCTGCCAGCCTGTTTGATAGCATCACACAGAAGATTCTGACGCTCCCAGACGAAACTCTTATATATCCAGGACACGATTATAATGGACGTCGCGTCAGCTCTGTAGCCCAGGAAAAAGCAACGAACTCGCGCATAGCGGGTAAATCAAAAAATGAATTTGTAGAATTCATGAATAATTTGAACTTACCCAAACCCAAATTAATAGATGTTGCTGTTCCAGCAAATCGCATGTGCGGGATTCCCGAAGAAGATCTTCCGCAAGGCTAGGTAATTTGGGGTTAAATAATTCAAGTCAACATTGTTCACCAAACCACTTGTGACGAAAATGACACTTACACTTATGTAAGTTAGCATCTATGTGTCATTTGCAGCATTTTTCTGGCATAAGAAAGATGCTGCAAATACCAATCAACATCATATTGTTCAGCAATATCAATATGTTATCCATAATGGCATGAAGTTTGCTGTTTCTTAATTTAAAAGCACAATTACCTACAAATATTTTCGTATTTGTAACTCTTTGAAATCAAAGACTTACACTAAAGCTGCACAACCTAAGTAATAGGATAACTTTAGAAATTAGCTTTTTATCTAGTAATAACAATATTAATTTAGCCAAGGAAATTGTTAATGGAAGCCACTAATCAGAACTTAATGAATGCAGCCACAAACTATGATGTTGTCGTTATCGGCGGTGGTTCTGCTGGTATTGCTGTAGTAGCAAGCTTACTAAAACGCCAGCCCAATTTAAACATTGGCATCATAGAACCAAGTGACAAACATTATTATCAGCCAGCTTGGACATTGGTAGGCAGAGGCGTATTTGACATTAAAAAAACAATGCGCCCTATGAACACCGTGATTCCTAAAGGGGCATTTTGGATTCGCGCAGAGGCAACTGCAATCGATCCGGAAACAAATAGTGTCACATTAGCTAATGGAAAGTCTGTTCACTATCAGCAATTAATTGTGTGCCCAGGTTTAAGACTCGCTTGGGATAATATAGATGGCCTTCTAGAAACTTTAGGTAAAAATGGAGTGACCTCAAACTATCGATATGACCTTGCTCCATATACATGGGAGTTAGTTTCAAAATTAAAGAGTGGCAATGTCATCTTTTCACAACCACCTATGCCAATTAAATGCGCAGGCGCTCCTCAAAAAGCCATGTATTTGTCATGCGATCATTGGTTGCGTGAAGGGGTTCTAAATAAAGTTAATGTCGAATTTAACAGCGCAGGTTCGGTGTTATTTGGTGTAGCTACTTTTGTGCCGCCATTAATGAAATATATTGAAAAATATAAAGCCAGACTTGTATTCAACTCTACTTTGGTTAAAGTTGATGGCTCAAGGAAGTTAGCTTGGTTTGATATAAAAGATGAGGCGGGGAACGTTCAACGTCAAGAAAAACATTTTGATATTCTGCATGTTGTACCTCCACAGAAACCCCCATGTGTTGTGCGTAACAGCACTCTCGCTGACGCAGCAGGATGGTGTGAAGTTGATCAACATACTTTACAAAGCCCACGCTACTCAAATGTATTCTCTTTAGGTGATGCTTGCTCTGCCCCTAATGCTAAAACAGCAGCAGCAGCCCGTAAACAGGTAGTCATTGTCGCCAAGAATCTTTTGTCACTCCGTGCAGGCAATCCATTAACAGCAAAGTACGATGGATATGGCTCATGCCCGCTAACGGTAGAAAATGGAAAAGTTATTTTGGCTGAATTTGGCTACGGTGGAAAGCTATTACCTACCTTCCCTTTTAACCCAACAATTCCTCGCAGCTCTGCTTGGTTTTTAAAGGCCACTCTATTACCTTGGGTCTATTGGAACTGCATGCTTAAAGGGCGTGAATGGCTTATAAAATCGACACCACAATAACAATAGGCAATTTTCACTTATCGCAATAGAGTTAATCCAACGCGAAGCTCAATGCCTAGTCAAACGAATCAAATCAGGACGGGAATTCTAGAAAACTGGAAACAGTTCAGTTTGCTCGTACTGATTAATGCGTTCGTTGGCGCAATGGTTGGAATGGAGCGTGCAATCCTGCCAGCTATTGCCGAACAAGAGTTCAGAGTGGTGGTACATACTGCAATTTTGGCTTTCATTGTAGTGTTTGGTGTATCTAAGGCGCTAACTAATTACTTCGCCGGTCGCTTTTCCGATGTATACGGACGGAAGATCATACTTGTTGTAGGTTGGTTAATTGCAACACCTGTACCATTCATGCTGATGTGGGCGCCATCCTGGAACTGGGTGCTATTATCAAACCTTTTTCTAGGGGTGAGCCAGGGCCTCACTTGGTCAACAACCGTTATCATGAAGGTTGATCTTGCCGGACCTAAATGCCGTGGACTCGCAATGGGAATCAATGAATTTGTAGGCTACCTTGCAATTGGCATCACGGCTTTTTCCACAGGCTGGATCGCAGCAAATTATGGACTTAAGCCAGAACCTTTCTATCTAGGGGTAATATTCATATTTGCAGGACTAATACTATCTATAACCTGTGTTCATGAAACACAACATCACGCAAAACATGAGACCTCATTACATCCACTCCATCATCACTCTATTGTATCGTCACAACGCACAATTTTTTGGAACACGACTTTATACGACCGCAATCTATCTTCCGTAAGTCAAGTTGGATTTGTTAACAACATGAATGACGGTGTGGCTTGGGGTCTATTCCCTCTGGCGTTTTCTGCTTCTGGTTTAGGATTAATCCAAATTGGATGGCTGGCAGCAATCTATCCTGTAGTTTGGGGAGTATGCCAATTATTTACTGGTGCACTTTCTGATCAAGTTGGCCGCAAATGGTTAATTGTTATAGGGATGTGGGTACAAGCGCTAGGAATTTTCTTGATAGCGTCCAGACTAGTGTTTACTGCATATTTAATCGGTGTCGTTTTACTCGGAATAGGCACAGCCATGGTCTATCCAACGCTGCTCGCAACCATTGCTGACATTGTGAATCCAGCCTGGCGTGCTTCTGCAATTGGCGTATACCGCCTCTGGCGGGACTTAGGTTATGCAGCCGGAGCATTAATCTCAGGAATCGTCTCAGACCTATTTGGCTTGACGAGTGCATTATGGCTGATTGCAACAATAACCTTATTATCCGGAACTATTGCCGCATTCAGAATGGAAGAAACTCTTCGGTTTGACCAGAAATATATACCTAAATAGATACCCAAAATATCATATTGCAGACAATAAACTTGGTTAATCATCAAGCAATGAGAATAAGAATGGAAGATATCCTCATCGTTTCTGATAACTCTTTAGCGCATAATGCACTTGAGGCAGCTCTAAAAAATGTCCATTCCCCAGCAGGTTGATTGCACTACTGGGCGTACTGGCAGTATCTGGTGCCGCAAGCTACCTGGCTCCCCGATACCAGTTTGTTTTATTAGAGAAGGTTATACAAGAAACTATCAGGCTTGAGTCTGGTACTCAATATCCCCAATCGCGATAGATATGGTTATCAAAAACACCTCTCAGCAATCACAGACTCAGGCATGCTAACTGTATTGCGGCCTATATTCACGCAATAAGATTAATCCATAAACAGTCAGTTCGTAAGTGTATCCAATTGGCATCATAGGCATAAAAACCAAAGGTTTTCTGGAGACATAGCCTTTTAAAACCATGACCTCAAGCTCATTAATGGTTGATGCGAGATTTGTGAATTTTCTATTGAATACCATTTCTAAGCAATGAATCTCATCTTCAGATAACGCCGCTGACTTATCCATATATTCAGGCTCTCGATGAAGTTTTATGCAGCCGTTAGTATAGCCCCTCGCATTCATTTAAAGGTGAATGTAAAAGAACTCAGCCTGGATATTTAAACGCATACACAGCGAATTCGAAGTGATGTATTTATTCTGAAAAAATACATACTCTAGAAAAACCCTGAATTTAACTGTTCAGGGCTTTTTGGACTGCTTTTTTATCGCGATGTATGAACATCAAGTTGCGAATATATACGAAAGTGCCGGGTAACTGACCAAGAATAATGACTGGCTCAACCCGATGAATACCATAAGCCAGAACGACAAGACCGCCAATCAGGCTCAGGTACCAGAAACTCTCGGGAATCACGCTCTTCTGGTGTTTTTCGCTATGAATCCATTGCACGATAAAGCGCATCATGAACATGGACTGACCTAGCAAGCCGACTATCAACCAAATCAGGTCAACTGTGCTCATGCCCGTGAAGTATTTGCTCCATTCTGAAGTAAGGTGGCTGAGATAGTAGCCTAATCCGTGATGCATCACTACTCCTCGCTTACCACTGGACGTTTGGCACGGCGAAGCAGCCAGAGCATTCCTGCCAGATCAACAATGCCGACCATTAAACGGTCGATGGTTCCATACTTTGATTGGCCGTGTTCTCTTGCACGATGATTCACGGGTACGGATACCACACCGCCGCCGCGGCGCTGAACGAGGGCCGGAAGAAACCGATGCATGTGGTCGAAATACGGCAGATCAAGAAAAGCGTCACGCCTGATCAGTTTAAGCCCACAGCCAGTGTCCGGGGTTGAGTCATTGAGCAGACGTGAGCGGACACCATTGGCGATGATTGAAGAAACACGTTTAATCCAGCTATCCCGTCTTGCATGGCGACGATTGCCGCCTACAAGATCAACCCCTTCTTTAAGTGCCGATATCAGCACTTTAATATCAGCCGGATCATTCTGTCCATCGCCATCCAGGGTTACGACCCAGTCACCCTTTGCCGCTTTAATACCGGTTCGTAATGCTGTGCTCTGGCCACAGCTCTTTGCGTGGTGAATAACCCTGAGTTTCGTGATTTGTGCTTTTACTTCGGTCAGCCGGGCTGGTGTATCGTCGGTACTGCCGTCATTCACATAGACAATTTCGTAATTTATTGCTCCGGCCAATGCCAGCTCTATTTCCCGGATCAAAGGCACGATGTTTTCCGCCTCGTTATGCACAGGGACAATAACACTCAGTAAATTAATAGGCTGATTCATGCTTCACACTCATAAAAATTATTAAAAACATCCGGCCTGCCAGCGACAATAAAGCGACTCATCACCGCAACATTACTGAATCATGCTCGCTGCAATTACAAATTACACTGATTTAGTGACAAGCCGAACCAAATCCAAATACAGCCAGGGTGCCATCTTTTTTCAAGTAAGGCTTAAATTCTTTAATCAGGCATTTTGCCTGGGGCTGAATCTTTGCAATATCCGAATCTTCAACCAACAGTATGGCATTACCTGCTTTCAGAGATGCCAGCTTTGCATCGTCAATGATTGGAATATTTCGATTGGCATAATAAATCAGCCTTTCATCCAGATCTGCATAGCCATAAACTGGAACATTATCTACATTAGCGGCAAACCAGTCTTTGATTAAAGGCAAAGCTTCGTAACGATAATGAAATATTCTTGCTTCGGCAACAGCATAAAAAGCGGCATAACCCGCTGGCAAGAGGATGCCGGCAATCAGCAGGCATCGCCGCAGGCGCGGGCCTGCATTCGAAACCAGTTCGCCCAGCCTGCTACCCAGCAGAATCGCCACCAAAGGATAAACAGGAAGCAGGTATTTTGCATGCTTATCGCTAAACACGGTATAGATCAGGAAAGGCACAATAAACGCAATGCACAGTGAAACAGTTACATCGCTTTTTTTCCAGCGCAGCCATACGGCAACAGGTGTAATAAACAATAATAAACTGACGGGGAAGAAATCTGCTGCCAGCCATAAAATGTAGTTGTAGAAAGGCTCTCCAGAAGAACCGTAAATCTTGTTGACCATATCTGTATGGACGGTTGCCCCCCAGATATCAAACCCCATTTGCCAGGTGACGGCCAAATACCACGATGACCCGACAAGCAGAAAAATAATCCAGCCCAGCGGATCACGCAGGGCTTGCCACTGGCGCGGCTGACGCTGGTATAACGCATCAAGCAGAAGAGGCAGGGTCACAAACAAAAGCGCTATAGGACCTTTTGCAAGCACGGCAGCGCCCAGTAACAAATAACTCAGCAGCAGCCACTGACGCCCGGCATTTTCATGCGTGTATTTCAATGCAGACAGAAGCGAACTGAAACAAAGTGCAGCCAGCAGCATTTCAATCCCTGCCCTGCGGCCAAGCATCGCAAATCCTGCATTTGCGATCAGTATCTGCAAGGTAAATAGGGCTGACCAGGCACCAAACTGACGCAGTGCATATCGGTAAGCCAGAAACGCAATCGCGGCAGCGGACAAAGCGGATGGAATACGCACCGTCCATTCATTCACAACCCCAAACACATAAGAAACCGCAGCGGCGGCCCAATAGATTAAAGGGGGTTTAGTGATATAAAGCTCACCATTCAATGTAGGCAATAACCAGTCGCCATTGGCAATCATATTGGCAGCCGGCACTGCTCGGCGTGCTTCGTTATAAGTCAGCAGGGGAATATCGCCCAAGCCCCAAAAAAAGACAACCGCTCCAAGCAGCAAGGTCACGGACAGCAGCACGATGAACAGTGGCTGTCTGCATAACTCGGCATGCACTGATTTCATTGGTTAATTTCCTTTACGCAACTCGCCCTGTGGCTGATACAGTTTCTGTCAATTTGATGAGATACAAGCTTTTCAGCACCTGAGTCATAAAAATCGATATTGAGTCGGGTTGCATTCACGCTTAATCCTACAAATCCAAACCCTTTTCTGAAAAATCGCAAATCTTTAGCGTTTGCTTTCTGCGCGGTCAACCGCCTGCCCCCGGCGCCATCCACAATATAAACCGGCTCATTATCCTTGACGATAAGCTGCTGGTTGTGGTCATGCCCTGACAAGTAGAAATCAACATTTGCCTGCTTCATGGCAGCAATCAATATAGGCGCAATACTGTTCTTATCTGCGTAGTGTTTGCCATACGACCGAAGGGTATGGTGGCCTACAACAGCCTTCCATACAGGCTGCACCGGGTTTTCTGTAAATTGCTTGCGGATGTAATCCACCTGTACCTGTAATTGATCAGCCGGCGCGTTTGTGTCTAAAAAGACCAGCCTGAGGAGTGGCCGCCCATTGGCGATTCCAAAATCGTAATGGTAATACGAGTCAGGCATATGCCAGCGTTTTGAACCAAGCGCTTTTCTTGAATACTCTATTTCCGGGTGCGTTTTACCCCCTGGGTGAATGTCATCATCATGATTTCCAAGGATTGCATAAAATGGCACTGCATTCAGGTATGTCCCCGTATATACCTCTTCAAATATTGTCTTCCATGCCGTGCTTTTTAGCGTGAGCGGTTCATCAATATAAAAATTATCACCCAGCAATATGACAAAATTAAGATTCTTATTTCTCTCAGCGACTTGCTCCATGGCTCTGGCGACATCCATTTGATCGCTCTCCCCGGTTCCCTGGTCGCCAAGCGCAAAAAAGTTGATTTCTTGGGCAATATCGGGATTGACTGGGGTGTAACTGATAGCAGAGGAAGAAAATTTTTGCAGTATGGCAAAAGAAATGATAAGCACTGTCAGTAGCAATGCTGGAATTAACCATCGCTTTTTAAGCATGGGGGGAAAGCCTAATCAGCAGATTTTTGATCATGATTGATGATGACACACATGGGTTAATTTTATAGATATGCAGACTATAATAAACGAAATCAATTGAATTTATAGCGTTCGTTTCATGAAAATTTCAATCCCAGGTGGATGATGCATAACGAATCACAGCGTATGAACAGTGCAATTGTTAATGTAATAATAAAACGAAATACGGCAGTTTCTGGCATTCATGACCTGACTTAATCCAGACATAGTGGATACAAGCATGGTCGACCAGAGTCAGTAACACCGGGCGATGTTACTGTAAGAATATATACGCGGGATTTTTTCGGGAGTGATAAATTGAAAGTTCTTGTAACCGGAGTAGCAGGTTTTATCGGCATGCATGTTGCACGCATTCTTCTGGATCGTGGCGACGAAGTCACCGGTATTGATAATCTGAACGACTATTACCTGCCCCAGCTAAAACAAGACCGCCTTGCACAACTAAGAGATTCAGCGCATTTCAAATTTCTTGAAATAGATATATCCGATACCGATGCCATCAACCAACTGTTTAAAGCCGGAAATTTCCAGCGCGTTATTAATCTGGCTGCCCAAGCTGGGGTACGCTACTCCCTGAGCAATCCATCGGCATATATCCAGTCTAACCTAGTTGGTTTTGGCAACATCATCGAGGCATGCCAAAAAAACCAGATAGAACATCTGGTTTACGCCAGCTCATCCAGTGTTTATGGCAGCAACAGCAATATGCCATTCTCGGTACATGATAACGTTGATCACCCTTCCAGCCTTTATGCAGCAACCAAAAAAGCTAATGAACTCATGGCACACGCCTACAGCCATTTGTATGCACTGCCCACAACCGGGTTACGTTTCTTTACGGTATATGGCCCCTGGGGAAGGCCGGATATGTCGCCCTGGTTATTCACATCAGCCATACTGGAAGGCAGGCCGATTAATATCTTTAACCATGGTGATATGCTGCGTGATTTTACCTACATAGACGATATTGCAGCAGGCACCGTAAAAGCGATGGACTGCATTGCAAAACCCAACCTGGAATTTGATACCGCAAAACCTGACCCAGCCACCAGCGCGGCACCATACCGGATATATAACATCGGCAACCAGCATCCGGTAAAACTGATGACATTCATTGAAATTCTGGAAAAAAATCTGGGCATGTCTGCCATTAAAAATTTCATGCCCATGCAGGCAGGTGATGTACTCGCAACATGCGCAGATGTAGACGACCTGAAGCGGGATGTTGGCTATGAACCCAAAACCAGACTTGAAGATGGCCTGCGTAAATGGGTTGAGTGGTATCGCACCACACATTACTGATTTATTCCAGGCATCAGCCAAAATCAGGCTTTGCCAGATTGCTGCCTATCATGGATGTTGAATACCATGCTCATCATGTGAGGGCAACAAAGCCTCGCGGGCGTAAATTCCGACAGTTCCGCTTCCATAAGGCTGCACAAAGTCAGCATGCCCCGACAATTGATCGCTGCCAGATTCTGAATAGAAAATCACACGCCCACCGGGATGCGCATCAAACCAGGCAGCCAATTGATTAGAATGGACTTCTTCTATGGTATGCAGCAAACGTCCGGCAAACTGGTATTGCCCATGATACTTGCCATTATTTGCCAGAGGAATACCGGCGTCTTGTAACACCTTTATTTTTGCACTGATAGGGCGTATATCATAAGCAACCCCGGTAGCCTGCATCAGTGCAACATGCAATACCAACACCATGGACAGGCTACCGGAAGCAATTATCCAGACTTGCTGTTCCATACCCCGCCCTTTAAGCACCAGAAGACATATGCCGAAAAGCAATAGCATTGCTCCTGATAATGCCGGCACTCGCAGAGCCCATTCAACCGGGAAAATAGATGCTGGCAATTGTTGCAGGCTTACCAGGGCAATGCCTGTCAACATCAGGGGTAATGCCACCCCTATGCGTGCCATACGGCCTGGGGTGATTTCCATATCATCAAGACCACGCGCTATCAGTAAGGCAAATGCAGGAAAAACCGGCAACAGATAATGTACCTGCTTACCACTTACGAACGAAGAAGCTAAAAAAACCGGAAATGCCCAGGCCAGGCAGAAACGTATGGCAATATCATTGAAGCTGGAATAGAGCTTTCTGAACCCCTGCCAGACACCTCCCCAAAGCAACCATGGAAACAACATTACAGGCATTAATGCACAGTACCACCAGTATGGCCGCTGATGCGCGAATGAATTGACCACGCGGCCTGCAGTTTGCCCCCAGAATATCTCATGCTGATAGACCTCACCACCCAGAATACCAGCCGGGATAGCCCAAGTTAAGGCGATCAGGGAACCCCCTGCTGCTGCACATAGCATGCTGACATACCAGCGCCGCCAGTTTAAATTTGAATGTTTTGCCCAAAATGGCGCAAGCACTGCTACAGGAAGTATCTGCAAAAAGATAGTTGGGCCTTTGGCAAGCAGGCCCAGTCCGATCGAGATGCAAACAATCAGCCAGCCTCTAAGGCTTGTGCCACGCCAGGCCGTAAGTAAGCCGAACATACCGAGCAACGTGAAGAATGCCATCAGCATATCGAACATGGTGGCGGTCAGAAACACCATCCACAACAGACTGCCAAACAGAATAATCGATGACATGCGTGACAATGCGTCACGCCCAGGCCACAACAGGTTTGCTATGCGTATAGTCAGAAACAGGCTCGCCAATGCAAAAAAAGATGGCACCAGACGCGGCCACCAATCGTTGACGCCAAACACCATCCATCCAAGATGGATCAGCCAGAATAGGAGTGGCGGCTTATGAGCATACGGAGAATCATTCAGGTATGGTACCAAAAAGTCACCGCGTATCCACATATTCCATGCCACGGTGACGTATCGTGTTTCATCAATTGGGATGTAGTAACGGCTTAGCAGTGAAACCACCACTAAAAAAAACCATAAGCTTATTAAAGCAATTGAATGTCGAAAGCTTGCTTTCATTTCGCATTTGTTTAATAACGATAATTAGCATTATTCTAGTGCTAATTAGCAATAGACATAAAGTACAAATTAGGCGCAAGCCGTTACACCAACAATCTTGCGCACTAGTATGCAAATTTCGTATGAACACCCATCACAATCCAGCCATACCCTTCAAAATTTGCACAGTTCGATGTATTGATTTTTTAATTATTATATAAAAAACATACAGTTAAATAACTGGAACGCAACTTGCAATCTACTATTCTGCGAATAACAGAAAAGTACACCTCCCTGAAATGCAATTAAACTTAAGCAGTCTGACTAGAAATTCAGTTCTAAATTTTTTTAAAACCTCACAAGTACCGGTCATTTTATTGGTAGCGGTATTTATCATGCTTACAGGGAACCACTCCCTGTTCAAGGGCATTGTAAAGATATACCCGCTCACTATCGCAAATATCCCTTTCCTCGCTTCACTTGCCTTGTTTTTTACTTCACTGACTGCAATATTCTTTCTGGTGACATGCCACGGAAAATCAACGAAATGGTTACTGGCTCTATTCCTAATCATCGCATCACAGTCTGCTTATTATATGGATCACTTTGGCGTCATCATCGATACAGTCATGATTGACAATGTGATGCAGACGAATGCGCATGAGTTTGCCGGCCTGGTCACACCCACCCTGATAATGAATACAATAATTTTCGGATTGATTCCGGCATGGCTGGTTTTAAAAATCACTCCCCGCATTACCGATATGCAACTGGAAATGAAAACCCGGCTGCGTTCCCTGGTTTTATTTTTCATATTGATTATCTTGCTCATCGTGCCTTTCATCGCAGGTTACACTTCTTTCATCCGCGAGCATAGAATCGTCAGATTTGCCGCAAACCCTACCTACACGACCTATTCAGCAATCAAATATGCAACGCAGCAATTCAGCATTTCAAAAAATACGGTACTCAAAAAGACTGCGGAAGACGCCGTTCTATTAGACCCTCCTTCCAGCAAGAAAGAGCTCATCATCATGGTGGTAGGTGAAACTGCGCGTGCAGACCGGTTTGCCCTGAATGGCTATAAACGGGATACCAACCCGCTATTGGCCAGAGAGAATATCGTCAACCTGAGTAATGTAACCGCATGCGGCACATCGACAGGGGTTTCGGTTCCGTGCATGTTCTCATCATTAGGCCGCAGCAAATATGATAAAGAAACGGCCCTAGAACAGGAAAATCTGCTGGATGTGCTGGCCAAGAATGGTATTGAAATCTTATGGCGTGACAACAATTCTGATTCTAAAGGTGTCGCGACCAGAATGGTGTATGAAGACTTCAAAACGCCTACCTACAACCCCTCCTGCGAAGGAGAATGCAGGGATATTGGCATGCTGAGCGGACTGGATAAGTACATCGCCTCACACAAAAATAAAGACATGCTCATTGTATTGCATCAAATGGGCAACCATGGCCCTGAATATTACAGAAGATATCCTAAAGAATTTGAACGCTTCAAGCCCGCCTGCCAGACAGGCGAACTGAGGGATTGCTCGCAGGAGGAAGTGAATAACGCCTACGACAATGCGATTCTGTACACGGATTATTTTTTGTCAGAAGTCATCAAATTCCTGAAAAAATATGACCAGGATTACGAAACAGCCATGCTGTATGTATCTGATCATGGCGAGTCGCTCGGCGAGCACGGTATTTATTTACATGCAGCACCATACATTATTGCGCCTAAAGAGCAGACGCATGTACCTGCGATTGTCTGGATGGGACAGAATTTTGAATATAAGGCCAAAGATCTGGAACCATACAAAGACCACGCATTCAGTCATGATGATATATTCTGTACATTACTCGTAGCCTACGAAATCGAGTCGAAGACATGCGCAGCCAAGAATGGTTTGCTAGCCAGAAATCACAACCTGAAACATTATGCCAATAATGGAAACAACTCTGGAACCGGCTCTGTTATCTCACTTGCAGACAGGCCTCAGAAGCCAATCTGATTCCACAATGCTGCATCAGGGGTTTGCCAAGGCATTTAAATCAAGAAATTTAGCATCATGTCATTTCAGATGGCGTGATGCTAAACCTGAGCATAGTGAAAACTTCGGTCTGAACCAGCCATAAACCGCTTGCTTGCTTCAGCCATTTTGCTGAATACACGCCACCCGCCAGCGCAATCTTCTGATCCACCGAATACTTTCCTGCCCAGTACCCATGCTCGTGAGCTGCACCTGATTGCTCGCTTAAGCGTATGGCCTTTGTGTTCCTTCGATAAAGCACCACAGGGTCCTGCTCGAATGCAGCACGCCAGCGGCTGCGCTGTTCTTCAAGTCCGTGAGACTGAAGTCCGCGTGCGGTCACTACATGGTAATCAAGTGTGAAAAATGTACAAATTTCATCTGCATCGCGCCTGGATATAGCCTCGTTATATCGCTGGCGTGCCATCCTGATATACGTGATGTGTTCAGATTGATGCAATTGACTCATAGCGGTACAGATGCCTTGGCAGATTATTTCTTATATTTTGCAACCATGCATACAAAACAGGCTGCACGCGTAGTGCGCACAGCCTGCGATGTATTTCCAGACAGATGATTAAATCACCTTAGAACGTACGTTTGATATACCCGATCAAACGGTCATTACCAGTTTCCCAACCTTTGGCATCGACATACCAGCTATCACTAGCATTCGTCGTGGTGTAGTTCAAACCTGCGTTCCAGCCTGTAGTGC
>Ga0208758_100051_pt1 | contig 95340 bp, 112 predicted proteins | sample LakWasM116_HOW13_2_FD_183930 | JGI IMG/M metagenome (GOLD analysis project Ga0208758, IMG submission 183930) | Freshwater sediment methanotrophic microbial communities from Lake Washington under simulated oxygen tension - Sediment Metagenome... | ecosystem: Environmental > Aquatic > Freshwater >...
GATATAAGAGATTTTTTTTCTTAAATTTATGTCAGCAAGCAATAATACCTATAATTAATTTCAAAATTCAAAGTCATGTTTCAACTATTTGATTTTATTGGCTTTGTGCATCAGAGACATAATAGCGTTTTCCTGACGTAAAAAAACCTCCATATCCCGAAGGATATAGAGGCTGATTTTAACCATCGATACTATGATGGCTTAATTTTTTATTACCTATTCCAAGACATAACCAATCGAACCATTATGTAGCTGTACTGGCTTGATTGTGACGTTATGCTCAGGGCGGATAATGTAGCTATCGCCTTTCTTGAAAATCTTCACAGCAGGTACATCACAGTCAAAATTCAATGACATGGCTTGCGTGCTGATTTCAGTACCAGGCAATTTATCAATATCAAAAGTTGCTGAAAGAATGTCATCAATGTTGCCTTCAACAACGCCTACATCAACGAACAGTTGGCCGTTAGTCGCGCGTTGGTCAGTGACTTCAATCTCGAAATCAAAGGCCTCGGCTGCATCATCAGAAACATAAGCGATCTGATAGTCGAGAACGATAAACTCACCATTCCCTTCGATCTTCAGCATATTCATTTCGGCCACGCCACCTTCAGCGTAGAAGTAAACATCCTGATCCGGTACGCCGAAGCAATCCGCATCATTTTCTTCATTTGCTGACTGTTTGCAGAAAGAGAAATACACGTTTTTGGTTGAGTTATCTTCCAATAATAGAATCTCGCAATAAGCACCTCTGGCAACCGGCCCAATGTAACGGGCTGAATCCCAGCGTCCTACCGCGACCTTCGTCATGTTGTCTTGATATTCCCAAGTAACAGGCTGAGGCGGTACATACTCATCTGACACCTTCGTAAGCGCTGGATTTAAAAATGCCTCCAGTTCTTCCTCAGTCTCAAACTCTGCAATGGCTTTCTCACTGTCATTTGCCAGCATATCCTGTATTTCCTCAAAGACTCGGTAATACTGGCCTTCATGGTTATACACAAACACGGTACTGAACTTGTCGTTAGATAAGTCAGCACTGTGATATTGCTTGCAAACTTCAATGGAACGAGACGCTACGCCGATGTTTTCTGAGTGTAAGCAAATATCATCGCGAGTAACAATGCCTTCTGATGAAATAGAATTACCTTCACCATAATGCTTGTTCACCTCTTCCCATAACAGCCATACTGCATCGTTACCAGTAGCCACAGGTAGATTGAAGCGCTGCGCCTCATCATCTGTATAAAAGGTAGCGTTACCGAAGTTTACCCAGCCATCACGGTTAGACCAAAAGCCGCAGCCTGAATTAATTGCCGATTCATTCGGAGAATAAATCACATATTTATCATTCTTGGCTTTTTGTAACCGGATCGCACGCAGATAATCGACGCAAACCATAGATAGCGTTTTTGCATCGTAATGCTGTGTAATAGGTGCCATGGTGCCATGTTCGCCTACTTCAGCAATTGCGTACAAGCCGCTTTCCCCAACCAGTTTGCATGGTTTGTTTAATTCTTTGGTGAAGTCGTCTTCTGCAAAGCTCTTTAATACTGCTAATTGTTGTGACATTTTTATTGCTCCTTTTAGTTACGCGGAGCCACCACCCTTACGGAGTGGTGAAGCCCCGCATGGGTGATGAAATGTTATGCAGCAAACAAATCGCTGCTTTTATTTTTTACTAATTGCTTACGTTTGAAATACACCTTGAGACTGCCGGATACATTCTCAAGCGCAAAAGTGACGGATGGCAGTTGATATACGTCCGGGGCATCGTCAAAATTAATGCCCAGGTTATATTCGAACTGTTTAACCAAGTCAGGAGTAACTGTCGATTTATCAATAAACGCTTCAAAATCTTCAGTACTGTCTGGCTCGCTCGCTAAAACTTCACGAAAGGTCTGGATGTTTTTCACTCCAAGCCCGGCTTCCATCATTTCACACTCGTAAGCCTGATTCGCTACATAGCTGGCCATGACGCTGTAAGCCCATTTTGGATTAGAAAATGTACCTGCAGCATTCATTTCCGCGTAGTAATCAGTATGTTTGCCTGAAAACTTTACCAGGCGATTCATATCGGGCGGTATTTTGCCTTGGTTATGTTTTTTCGGGATGAGCGTAATATCTTCAACCCCACTTGGTTTGCCGTATGTATCAATGATCTTCCAGGGCGCTTCAATACCACCTACCCCGAATATTGCAGAAATCAGATCCCCATCGTCATGAAGCGACATTGAGACTTGACCTACCTGCTCATTAATCAAACTTTCCCATACGTCTAATCTGTCATTGGCTTGCAACAGATTCAACAAGGCACCAGCATGAACAGATGTAATACCACCCACCCATTCTTTTCTGTCTAATATTTTGACAGTCAGTGGTTCGTCTCTCATACGCATTGGCTTATTAAAAGCTAATTTCCAGCCGCGCAAATAGCTTTCAGGTGTGAGATCGCCAGAACGATTGTTCAAAGCTCCGCCTTCAGCTGATGCCGCGCGCCCGAAGACTCGCTTCATTACGTCTTTATATTCACCAATGGCGAAGCATTCCCAAGTTGGTGTATGCGGATGGCAATTCTTCTCGTAAGCCTCTTCAAACAATACATAAATCACTTTGTCGGTTTTTGTTCGAAAAGCCTTTACAGCTTTACCTGTCGTTACGGTAGTGCCCATTTTAGATCTCCTATAGTTGATGCTGGAGACAGCCCCAATACGGGGATGCCCTCCCGCGTGGGTTTATGGTTGTTATGCCGGCAGTTCTACAATTCTTAAAATATCACTTGGGGAACCTGCGTTTTTGCGCAGCCAGGTTTTATTAAAAGCCTTGTATTCTTGCCAACCGTAATGTCTATCTTTTACAAGATAGGTATTCAGGTATTTTCTGAAATCGAATAGATATCCTTGTAGCTTATAAATGCCACTCCGATAAGTATCGTAGTGGCAGAGTTCAGCAAATACGACTTCGATCAATTTCTTGTCAGCATTCTTTACAGAGCCGCCATCGTTAAAATGTTTTAACAGTTTATAAACGGCGGTGTTTTCCAGATCGCTGAGTGGTGGAATATCGTGGTCAACAAATTTACGAACATTCTTCATTTTCTATCTCCATGGTTATGAAGTGTGTCTTGTATAGACTCACCTCGGTTTTGAAATGCGTAACGGATGTCACGCGCTATTTACCATCACTGGCAAAATTCTGTCTTTAACTCTCCAAATGACCCTCTGTAAAAGGCGATTTGGAAAGCCAAAGGCTTCCCGTCACGACAGGACTTATACTACTCAACCAAATCATCACAAGCAGCGACCCCGAATTTGATGCAGTGTTTTAAGTTGCGTTCTTCTGGGTGTTGCTGGTAGATTTTTAGATAATCAGCATCGTTAATCGCGTCGAATAATTCCTTCGCAGATTCTAAATGTGATTGGATTTTTTTGAGTAGTTCCTGAGTCTCAGGATTGAGTGAAATTGACATGGTTAGCTCCTAGATTTACAGAGCATCCCCACGGGGATGCCCCGTGGGTTATGGTAATTCCACTCTAATGAGTGACTTTTTTATGACTTAATGACAGGTAAATCTCGTACAACTCGGCTGCGGCCACCAAATCCTTCGGTGTGCTTAAATCCTTGAAGCTCTCGATTTCCCCAATGATATGTTCTATCACGTTAGTCACGGCAATTTGTTTAGGTGACAAATCAGCGACATCTACCAGACCAAAATGCTCTAGTGGATCAAAATCCAGCGGGAATGTCGGCAATGCCCCTACCTTCACAAATTCTGAGGTAACGGTGTTGCCGTTTACAACTGGATAAGCTGATATATGAATCACACCTTCATCATCGTACATTTTTAAGTCAATTTTATCGTTAAAAGCAACCCATTCATCTTCAGCCAGTTCATTTGTATCGATGGCATAGAGATGACTAAACGAAAAATTCTTAATCAGTTCCATGCAGGCATGAATGTTGTTTAAAACCAGTAGCGTGGCACCTTTCAGCTCGCTATTGCTGATACTGCCAGTAACTACATTTGTATTTTTTGCTGCTTTTGACATATTTTATTCTCCTAAAGAAATGAAGGCTAACCAACTGGCTAGCCCTCTAAGTTTTGAAATTGCTAAATGATTTTGAATTTGCAGAGCGGTGAATACAGCCTTAGCCCTATCAGGCTATCCGGATCCACCGCTCGTACTTTTTTCATCAGCATTTGTTTGCAACGATGAATCTTTTCTTCTTTGTTGCCAGCTTTGTGGAATTTAACTTCCCCTATTACCTGGTCACCAAAATAGAACGTGATTGTTTGTGGTTTGATTTCTACAACCTGATTTGACGATGCAAAATTCTTTGAAGGACTTGGAATAATATCTTCCGCATACTTTTTCAGAATTTTGTTGATCGCTGCTGCAGAACCAGTATCTTCACTTTCTAATGCTTCGGCCTTGCTCAATAAATTGGTCATGGTCGACTCCTAGAACGCATCTGTATCTGCATCTGTATCGATACGTGAATCGAGTGAAGGCATCCAAGGATCGCTTGCATACCCCCATTCATCTTCGCTTGACGATACGGCAGAATTAGATTGATTTCTCTCATCCACGTTGTCATTTTCAGTATAAATACCTGTGTCTGGAGCCTTTGTATTAGCTCCGATAATTGCATTTAGGATATTTGATAATAAGCTCATCATGTTCTCCTAAATTAAACCAGCATCTGCGAATATTTTCGATCTCAAGGCTCTTGCGGTCGTAATTTCAGAGCTGTAACACTCTTTGATTACAATGCCTTTCGGAACGTCAGTATCAGCAATCGCTGCAACAATAATTGCATTTAGTGCAGCTTGACTGTCTGCATAGGAATGATGCTCCAGCACTAAATTCACCACGTCCAGCATCGCATCCTGAAAAGACTTGCGCTGTATTGGTTCTTTTGGTGCATAGCGTCCTACATAGCCATTGGCAAAAGATTCGATGTGCTCAAGCAACTCAGAAGCATCATCGATTCTATCCAGAGAAGCCCAAATGGTAATTTCATTTGGAATGGGCTTGTTATCCATCGCCGCCTTTTGGATTTCTTCAAGTGCCTGTTCGTCATTTTCGTAATCATGACTATTGATACAGTCATTCATACCTTTAATCATGGCGTCATGCTCTGACATCGGCGGTGTTACATACTGATAGTCAACAACATTCACAGCACCTTTTAACAGATCGTGCCATGGAATGCCTTTAACATCCCCTTCTTGTTCTGGTGTAAACGCTAGAACTACATAATGCTTGTTCATATTTTTTCTCCTTCGGTTGTGCAGATACAGGATGTACCCACGATTTTGAAATGCACGATTTCTCATGCGAACATTGGCCTTTCGGTCAATTTTTTTAGTTTACCTAACTTAATTAAGCAATCTCATTGCAAAAGAACATGCAATTACAGCATCTGCGTTTTCTGCAAATTTAGCGACCTGTTTCCTGAAATCTTCCGGGGAAGATGAGACAGGTATAAGTTCACCACTAGATGACAAGATATTTCTACCTTTACTCTGATAATTACCGGTCAGATGGTAATAGTAGTGATCAGGCGGATTGAAATAAGCAAAAGCCACTTTCACCCCTAAAGCAGTTTTGTAGTTCTTGGTTGCTGTAGGAATAACCGTATCGTTAGCGACTTTCCATCCGTATGATTCTAGGCATTTCTGCCAGATGCTAATTTGTTCTTCACACAGAGCGATTGCGTCTGATACTTGCATGATAATTTCCCCTGATTAGTGCGGTTACTGGAAGTAGCCACAGTTTTGAAATGCATGAGTAATTCATGCGCCATTTAGTCTTGCGACTAAAATTCTTGTTTTCCGAAACGCCCTGTATTAACAAGACGCTTGGGAAAGCCTGCGGCTTTCCTTTGGTTAAGCAGCAATAAGTGCATCAACTTCAATGGCTGCATAGTGACGAAGTTCATCCCTCGGCATTGCGGTCATTGTCTTTAATTTACCTACAGCTAACATTCCATCAAAACCAGGCATGGTTCGATTAACAGCCAGTTCTTTCAGCTTGTTGTTGATGTAATTATCTACATCATCAAGAGGCTTTAGCGCTAACTTCTCAAACCACCCACCCAGCTTTTGTTTAAGGTCTGTGTATTCCTTGTTTTGCGCGTCTATGAGCGATTTAACATGCTCTTTTGATGCGCTGGCATACACAGGAATGTGAATCGTGTTAATCGCCCAATACACATCACTCCAGCTTACCTTTCGGTTGTTTTTCTCTACATAACAGGTTGCACGCCAATCGAAGTCATCCGATTTTTGTGATTTGGTTAAATAGAATTCTTCTACAACGAAAGTAACGCCGTCCAGAACGCCTAATGCCTTCGAGATTTCTGCTAATTTATCTCTAAGCACCTTGGCCACTTCGACTTTGTTTTTGTTGAAATGGGAATGGCAGATTACATTGAATTGTTTTGGCATTTTTATCCTCCAGTGACGAAGGATTTACCCTGTCGAGGGTAAATCCCTCTTAGGGTTGAATGAATAAAGCTTATGTACCCTGATGAAAAATCAGGTAAGCAATATTTTTTGATTTGGCTTCAGTGATATAGCGGCTTAAAGATTCCGGCACATCAACAAAGTCACGGGACATATTAAGAATGAACTCATGAGTGCCATGTTCATCATTGCGATTGTGTGAAAAGCTGGCGTTGGCTTCAATCCATGCCCACTCAGCTATTTCAGCTGGCTCGTCATAATCAAAGATGTCCGTCATGTCGATTTCGTAAATTGATTGGGCATCGCCCTCAAAAAATACTTCATCGTCTTCATCTTCAATCACATACTGAGCGCCTTCTTCAGCAGGTAACTCCGTGATCAGATAACCCATACGATTGACGAAGTGAAAGCCCTCGCCAATATAAAGTTTTCCGTCACAGTCGCTGATCGTCCAAACGTTTAATGGAGTTTTCTCATTAATCGCCTGAACGTGTTTCAGCTCGTCATCGAATGTTTCAAACATACATCCTTCAAACGAAGCGTTATCGTCTATATGATTTCTGATTGGCTTGAACTGTTCCCAGAACTGCCCTTCATTCATCTTAATTACTTTGTCGTTTTGTGTTTTATTTTTCATGATTGCTCCAGATAAATGCGAGCAATCCCTATGTGGGAGTGCCCACAAGGGTTGTGATATGCGTGCGGAAATGCACGCGCTAATTTGCCGGTTAGGACAAAATTCTTTTATAAGGGGTTGGTTGTGACAATGGTTTGTACGCTCTGTGCAAACAGCACAAAGCATTGTCTGGAACTAATTTTTGAGGTACTGCTAATTGAAATGCTCTTTGCTTTTAATTGGCGAGCTACCAATGTGGGTAATTTATTCTTAAATCGTGATTACGTCAAGTGTGAAATCTTGTATATTTGAACAATGCGATTTACTACTAACGTCTTTAATTACTATGAGCCCTTTGTGTTGGACACTTTCTCGTTTGATTTAGAGATATCTACCGAGAAAGTGCTTGTACCTCATCGTTTTGGAATGATGGTTGTGCGTGGGTTAATTGTCGATTTGAAGTGTCCTTGGTTCCTGGTGTGTCGAGCATATACACCAGCTGGAACGCCTGCGTACCTACTTCACATTCAATCCCCGTTTACAGAAGTGCTGCCGCTGCCTGAATGGTGTGACGAAGGCGGCAGAGTTTGGTTATGCCCTGCTGACATAGATAGTGTTGAGGATGTTATCGAGTTAGCCAAGAATAAATGTGTAGCCAAGGATTTTTAATCTTACTGGGATGGCCTTATAGCCAAACAGTTTAATTCGGGTCGAATAGTTGAGTTCAAATTATGGCTGAAGGAAGTGCAACGATTGAATAACAAAACTTCCTTCGAAGAAAAACATGAACCCATATCCCATTCTGAGCTTAAAGTGTTTCATACCGGCGATTACGAAACGTTCTCGAGACTAAGGGGATATTCTGAAGAAGAGATTGCAACTTTCAAAGAGTATTTAACCTGCGTTGACCGGGGAGTAAATGAATTCGGTCTAACTCTTGATGATGTAAGAGGGATCTCGTTCAATCATGAGCAGCTTAATTACCAGCAACTTTGGCTGGATGGCAAGCATCCCAAGCAGCTAGGTGAAACATTTGAGTCGTTCGAGTTGAATAACCCACATTTGTTTCATTACTTTGAAGTATAGTTAATCGGTAATCCCTTTACAATCAGGATATCGAGAGCAGCCGAAGAACATATTTCCTGCATTTTCCCCTCTTTTTGCAATCCTTTTCACCATGTCTGAACCGCATTTAGGACAAGCTTTTTTCCCCGCATCTAGTTGTACTTTGGCCGCCGATTCAACCGGCTTGTATTGCTGAGTTACTTTCGCTGCAGCATAGGTAGCCCTGTTTTGCACTTCATCAACAAGCTTTAACAGTTCCTCTCCATTGACCAACGTAACAGGCCTGCCTTTAGCAAACCGTCTAGCATCAGCAGTATAGTCACCACTGGTCACAAAAATACATGCAGATGCATACTCCGCGGCCATGATGCCGTAAAGCTCGCGCACCAGTGATACGTTGATCGATGTCGTTTTCCAGTGCTTACACTGAACTAAGTAGGTTTGGGAATTTTTGGTCAGTATCAGGTCAATCCCTCCGTCCGCCCCACCACCTCCATTTTCCTTAACTTTGTAACCCTGCCTCCTGTATGCCTCACCGACCAGCAGCTCAAAGTCGAGCCATGACATAGAACGAATGCTGTTTAATCCGGTTTGCTTATCAAGCAATTCTTTACGCTGCTGGGATTTGAAAACAGATACCCCTGCCCCGATCAAAAAGGCCAAAGGCACGATGTATTGCAGGAATTTGGATACAGTGATGGATAATTGCATTGGTATGGCGTCAGTTATCGATTTCAAGTCTGTGCCAGATGGCATCGATAAGGATGCAACGTAACTGAACCCTATATAGCTAACGAGGGCTAACGGCAGACTAATCTGCCAGGACAGCATTGAAGCTATATGGATAAGTGCTTCGAAGCCTGATTCTTTTTTTCTACGTGCCATGTTTTCCCTCTATTTTTTTAGCTTCAATCAATTTATTGGCAGGATGGATTCTTATTTTAATTTTATCCTTCGGATTGAATCCGGATGCTACCAATTTATTCATTAATTTTTTTAATCTGCGTGCTCCTGAAGGTAATACAGCGTAAGTTACAGGGACATCAAACCCTTTCATTTTATAATCGCCGGTAGGAACATATTTTATTGCCGCAGATGGCAAATCAATTACTCTGGTGTCCAGATGGTATTCCGTTAATGTAAGTTCAAAAGTAACCCAATCTTGCTCCATTTTGACGAGAAAACGAACATTACCATACCCTGCGCTGTTGCCGCCAACGCTATTCAGGGCTTTACTCACCGCCTCTGAAGTGATTGTCCATCCTCGTAAAGCAAAAATACCGGTATCTAAACGATTGATAATAGGTGAGCTGTCTAATGCCAAGCTAACCGTCGCAGGGTTCATTCCTAGATCTTTGATTAACCGCTGATTTATCGCGTACCTAGAGCTAATACCTGATTGACTAGCCAGGAATTCAAATACTTTTATTTCACTCTCGGACAGTATTTCTTCATAATTCATATCTTCAGCCAATATGAAATCGTTATGCTGTATTACATCGACCCATGACAGATTCTTCATGATTTCCGTTATTACAACCATCGGTGGCTCAACTAACAATGGCCTGCTTCTGTCAGGTTCATAGTAACTTCTTCTTGAACGTGAGATGGCTTGATGCAAGTCTTCCACATCTACCTTCTTGTCAGCTATGGTCAAAACTTTTTTGGCTACAGCAATCACTCGGTTCTCATTGGCTTCACCGAACCAGAACCATCCATCATCTTCAAGTAGCCATTGGAAGCCAGGAATAACTTTGCAGCATTTAATTGTTTCTTCCGGGTTAACTCCATGGCCAAGTAGGTGAGCGGCCTCACCTGTCGTGAATTTTAGATGAGCTGCCCCGCAACTTCTAATCATCTTGAAAGCGGCATCTCGTACTGCTCTAATTAAATTTGGCTTATTTTCGTTTGGGTCTATCACCACGACATTCCAAGGTTTGGACATATCGGTTGGTTTATCCGTTAATTCAAAAATGCGCCTGCCCAGCACTTCTCTAGCAAATCTATCTGCACTTGATACGGATAAATTTTCACCCAGTATCGGTCTGAACCTCTCATCAAGACTCTCTATTGTTGCAGGCAGGTATTGCAATATTTCTGCAGAAATCTTATCGATGCAATGTGTCGAAAATCTGAGATCAGCTGCTCTCTCCAGCATCTTTGTCGAAATTTGTCGCACTCTTTCGCGTGTCACTCCATAAGAGTCTCCTATACTCTGGAGCGTTGTGAAGTCTTCGCCATTAATGCCATAACGCATTGCGAAAATATCTACTAATCTCCTCTCATTATCGTTAAGGTCACTATCAGTATAAGTGCGCTTGGATACTTTATTTCGGACCAACCATCGGCCTGCGGTTTTGATTTCTTCAACTACCGTATTACATACCGGCGCTGATAGAGCAGTCTGCGGCGCGCTATTATCTTCAACTGCAGGGGTTTGAATGGACTCATCCCTTAACCAGCCATGTGGTACTTTTAAAAAGTTTTCCCATAATGTCTCGATATCGTCTTTAGGAAAAGCATGGAGGTGCGTCTCCATAGCATTCATATTTTCTTTCGAGACTCCCAGCATTTCAGCCAATTCATATCTCTTAAAATTTAGTGCAAGCCGCCTTTTTTTTGCCCGCGCTGCAAGTCGCTCTCTCTGGCTAATTGGTAACTTGTCAGCTTTGATGTAATATTTTTTCTTAATCATGGCTTATATTAAAAATTAAAAATACGTTTGAATACGGAAGTTAACCAGCCCTCTTTTCCGAGAACTGATTCTGAACTTACCCACTTGCCATTGATTAACTTTTCCATCTTCACGCTTCTCTTGCCGGTGCTTCTAATGCGCTGTACCGATTCAGACACACGTTTGCACTTAGGACAGATACACACAGCCTGAAAAGATGCTACATCAGGCTGCGGATGTGTGGCATAGCCATGAATCAGTTCTTCAGCAATGACTTCATTGCAACTGGCGCACCTGATCAACAAATCAGCAATCACAATTCCCCCTTCAATTTCAATAGGCAACTGCTTGCTGATCGGCTGCGTCTCGTTAAACATCTTGATAAGGCTTAATGTTTTTGTTTCTTCATTCATTATGCGGCTTTGAGTTCCCTTTTGTATTTAAGCTGTGATACATCACATTCTGAATGAACGATGTCATCACGCACGCCTAAATATACTGGTTGAAACAGTGCATGTGATTGGGTAGCGTATAGATAACGCACTTCGGCAATCTGCTGCGGTTCCGGCACGTTAACGTTAGGTGGAATAGTTACATTCCCTACTTCGGTCAGAATGTTGTTAATATAAAAACCAATTGCAACGCTTCGCTTAGTTGGATTCTGCACCATTACCACACATGAAGCACTTTCAACGAATTTTAGCTTTAATTGGTCGCCCCCGCTATTAGGGCGGCCTTCAACATAGCTCGATTGCTTACGTTTGAATACAACGCCTTCCCAGCCTTCATCCATAGCACGCAAATACATGGCCAGCTTTTCTTCGCGTGTAAATGCAGTTTCTACAACATGGATATATTTGCTGTCTTGGAATGTCTTGCGCAGGAAATTATAACGGTCAATTGCTGGTGTCGTTTTATAGTCCTGGCCACCAAATGACAACACATCAAACACATAGTAATGGTCGCCAATACCTTCGCCATCGAGATCAAATTTAGCGTGACTAATCTCATCTAATGAATCATGAATTGTTACTGATATTGATGTAACTAAACCAAGTTTGTTAGAGCCGATGATGCCTTCGCTTGATTTTCTAGTCATCAACCTGACACCATCATGCTTTTCTTGGCACATATAGTTATCATCGTTGATATATGCCATTGCATCTTTGATGTCGATTGGATTAAGCAGCTGTGGCATGAGGCCAGATTGCGCTTTTGCCTGTGCCATTGCACTCGCTGCCGCAGCGCCGCCTACGCCTGAATCCAATTTGTAACCCTTACCCATTTTCTCACTCACAGTCTTGCTGTAGACCGATTGAGCTTTAGCCAGTGGTACAGGGCTATTGGTTTTAACGGCTTCCTGTAAGCTGTTACCACGGCGACCGTAATGGCAAACAACCAAATAACCTGAACTGCTGTCGTCTTTTACCAGATTGACGATATAAACCTTGTCGCTTTTGTTGTCTTGGTAGCTTAATTCAGTATTTTGAATCACGTTCATTTTTCAGTTCCTTTTGTTAATGCAGAATCGGAGTGACCCCGCCTATGAATACAAGATATAACAAAAGGTTAAACGCGCAACTTTTCTTGATATTTAGGCGTAAAAAAACCACCCCAGATTGCTCTGAAGGTGGTTAATTTTGTACTGTACTAATACCCGATTAATGCAAAGTGCATGTCGTACAGTGTTTTTTCTAATTCTTCTAATTTAGGAGAATAGTATTCGTCTCTTTCAATCGGAAGGTAGTAAGTGCCATCATCCAACTGCTGAATATACAAACTTTCACGGTAGATGTAGCCCTTGATTTTTCCTGCGCCATTATCGAAGCCGATATATGCCTCAATATCCTCTGACCACTTCCTAGTTGCTACAAAGTCTTCAAAAGATACTGTCACGACGCCGAATTTGTCAACGCCAGGAATTAAAGACAACGTTCTTCCGTTATCCCATTTCATCATCAGCTGACCTACATCATCGACATCTTGCACTACCCCCTGTGTCCCATAAGGAATGGGTGCAGGGTCATCTGCTGGCATGTACTCAAGTCTGATCCGGGTCCCTACAGGATAGGTTTCCTTGATACGTGCAACTTCACTACGACTAGGAAACTCAGTTGAGCGAGTTGGCTTGATTACTTCCAAAACGTCATTACTGCCTTCGTTTCCAGATAGCAAGTCACTATGTACCAAGTCGGCTGCATCCATACCTTCAGGTGCGTTTCCAGTGAGCCATGCTGCTACGGCTTTTTCCGTCATGATGGTGAATGGAATCACCACATCTGGTCCAAGGTCGCCTGATTTGATCTCAGGATAGCTTTCAGCGATGCTTGCCCAAAATGCACAATCAGCATTCTCAACCGCATCTTTGAAGCGTTTATCCACATCAATTTCGATTGGAGCTGCTTTGACTTCGGCCGTTTTTTTTGCTGCCAGCGCCTCTATAACTGCATGAGGTGAAGGTATGTGCAACATCGGTTTTAGTCTAGGCGTCGCCTTGCTGCGCTTCAGCATCAATTTCACATCCTCGACATTTAAGCCTCGGATAGTGATTTCGCTTGCATGCCAGGCGTCACTGAAAGGAACGTGTGCCAGGTGTAACGGTTTTGCTTTTACTACCTGATAGATTGCTCTACCATCAGCCACCGGGAACGAAATAATGCCGCCTACAACTTCACCTTCAGGTAGATTGTCAGATTGAACCTGCATTTCTTCCATCACCTTGGTTGTGCGCGCATCGTGTTCTGCCCACGTTTCAGTTTCCAGCTTGTCAAAGTCTTGTAGAGACCCAATAACTTTAGCCATGTTTATTACTCCTTTTTTTGAAAATTTGACAGTGAGGAATTCACCGCCTTTTTGGAATGCCAGTTTTAATGCCGGCTTTTGCAAGCCACACCCGAAGGTGCGGCCTGTCTATTTTGATAAAACCTAAGATTGGTTGTCTTCAGCCGGTTTGTAGTTAGCAAAATTTACAAAGTTGTAATGATTGCTTGCTGCATCCCAGATAAGACTATCCAGCCTGTTGGTTACGAACCAGAACTCTTCAGCACTGCTGCCGCCAAATAAAGTCATCACGAATTTTGTTAATTCATCCATGACAGCTTCATCGTCGGTGACAGCATCTTCTGCGAGCACTTTCAGATGATCAGGGAAAATGTCTTCGTTATAACCAACGAGGTCACTTATAAAATCATCATTCCAGTATTCTTCGTAACCAATTTCTACCTTCGTACCGTCTACTAAATGCACGGTATAAGTATTGATTGATTGGTAGTGTTCACCAGAGAAATCATTTTCGTGAATTACCTCGAAAGTGACATGACTGATGTTAGGTGCCAGCTTGTCAACCATCTTGATTTGATTCGAGATATTGGCTTGCTTAATATCACTAGCAACCAGGCCGACCAGCATCAGATTATGCGCTGCAGCCTCAAGATTCAACTTGTCCACACTTAACTCGAAACCCGAGCTAAAAGCGTTCAATGTTTCTGAAGTCACGGCATTGCTATTACGCAGAATCAAATGGAGTAACGTTTGCGCGTCATCTTTCAGTTTTTGCGATAGCGTTTCCTGCACGATTTTAGATGCTTTTGTAGTTACATCCAGGCTGCTGCCCGCATACAACTCTATAGTCATCTCAGCAGAACGAGAGTATTCACAAAATTCATACGTTGCTACCATCAGGAATTCACCTTTGGTAGCAATCAGAATGTGCTCATCATCGTCCCAAGCACTAGCTTCCTGATACAAGATGTTAATGCCTTCAATACTTGCGAATTCACCTTGTACTTCTTCAGGGAAGTTAGACGTAAAAAACGTCATGTAATCCATCCCGTCTTTGGTTCCCAAGCCATCTGTTCTAAATTGAACAGATGGAAAGCAATCCTTGATGAAAGCTTTCACTTTGTCTACTAACACTTCATCTGGCTTTACTGTTGCTACTGCAGTTGCAGTCTGTTCGTCATCAGATAGTTGTGTTGTTTGGTTTGTTTCTAACATTTTCGATTCCTTTGGTATGTGAGGCGATTGCCCCAAGTTTTGAAATGCGTAACGGATGTCACGCGCTATTTACCATCGCTGGTAAAATCCTTTGAAGCTTTCCGATAAGTCCTGTCACGACCTATTGGAAAGCCGTAAGGCTTCCCCGTGAATAATCACGATTTATGGTTTGATTCTATGGTTTAAGTTACATCGAATCAGCTTTCACGCAAGTTTTACCCTGCGTTACTCACTATTCCGGCGCAACCGCTGTTTTCAGATTAAAGATGGCAATTTCCTCGCCTTCCTTATCGTAAAAACCCATCATGAATGGTTTACCTGCTGTTGTTGGCAACTCATGAGACAAGTCCATATCCGTTAACCAGATATAACCGCCATCTTTCGTGTCCAGTTGCAGCGCAGTACAACCACCGCCTGTATGGTAAACATAGAAGCCATAAGCTTTTTTCGGGTCAACTTGGAATCGACCGCATGGTGACAAGGTGGGATTCGTGATTTCTATCCCTTGAAAGACAAAGCCTCTCTCGGTAAGTGTTACGTCACTATTAACCCCTGTTCCGGTTTTTTTAAATTCCAGAACATATTCCTTATCTATCTTCAGCCAATCTGTCAGGACGTCTACGAATACGCCATCCCCATAGTGGTTTTGATAGTCAGTGTCAATCAGCATGTTGACGATGAAGCTGCGGTGCCAGTCCGGTAAATACTCCGGCTGGCCAATTTCTTCCGTATAGATGCCGAAACCCTGCACATGCCCTGGTGAAAACATCAAATGACCATCCATCATGAACCATGAACAGCCGTTCATCTCATCGTTAAACACACGGGTTAAACCGTTACCGATGTGATGCCAGGCTTCATTGATCAGCGCCTCACTGTCTTGCAGGTACTTTTGATAAGCCAAATCACGCATGGCTAAACTTAAGAACCACTCGACATGCAACACTTCATCATTTTGGATATGCTCGATGCCATGTATATACCCATTATTTCCATCTTCGCCTTGCCATGTGACGACAACATGCTTTGTAACTGGCTCCGTAGAACCAACGGTCTCAGCATTAAACTCTTTGATAATCGCTCGCGCTTTATCTGCAAGTTCATCCAAGTCTGTTCTATCAGCGTCATCAGCCATTGCAGAAACATAGTTAGGTTCATGAGCACTCCAGAAATCTTCAACGAATTGAGCTGCTTTCAGAAGTGCCGGCATTGAATTTTTCGCCAAACAAATGAACTTTGCATCTTCATTACGGGAAGTTTCGGCTATATCTACGTGCTCACCATTTGTATCTGGTGCATAAATAATTGCCGCATAGTTGGATGCTATACCTACTGCACTTTCATCCCAATTACCTTTTGTTGATGTATCCAAAGCTGATTTGATTTGTTGTAATAAACTGCTCATTTTTATATCTCCTGATTATGCCGAGCAATGCCCAGCGTTTTGAAATGCGTATCGAGTGATACGCGCTATTTGCTATTTCTAGCAAAATTCTGTCTTTAAGTTTTCCGAACCATCCTAATCAAAGACAGTTTGGAAAGCCCAAAGGCTCTCCCCAAAATCAAACCATGAAGTCATCAGCACAAGTTTCCTTGCACTAATGACCGTCTTGATAGGATTTGCAGGTTATGACTTAACTTCAAATGGCAAAGTGTCTGACATGCCCCAGCTATCAATTACGATGCCGTTAGCCTTCAGTTCGCCAAAGAAATCAACCCCATTTACTTTGCTTAGTGCGTCTTCTTCGTCCTCTGCGTCATCAATTACCAGATGAACATTGAGATAGAATCCAACGCTGTATAGCGTGCCATCAGTTAATGCTTGAAGCTGTGTAGATTCTGCCAGGTCAAGATATTCAAACTCTTGATCTTTTCCTGTTATTGAATCCACTACATCAACCATCATGCATTCATTGATAGACCAACTTGCATCGTATTTGGAAGTGTTTAAGTCCCACTCAAAATTAGAATTGATTGCAATACGGCCAGCGTCTTCAGCACTGTTAGCAATAACATCCATCGGAACGAAAACATAACCGTTCAGCTTGTATGATTGACTAACGCGGCTATCGAACTCAGCAAGCGTACCTTCAGCCCTGATTAAATCTGCACTCAGGTCATTTTCCAAATCACGGTCTGTGCATTCATTCAAGGCTTGCTGTACTGCATCAACGTTGGCGACCAAAATTTCTCTGGCACCTAGTTTTGTTTCTGCAGCATTCAGCTTCTCGATAAGACGATGAGCAAAAGGCCATGTCGTTGTACCATTGGTGATGCTTTCAGCTTCCTTAACTACGCGCTCAAGTACACGCACAGCTTCAAGAAGGTCAGGCATCAGTTCATGTGCCAAAGTCACAAAGCGTGCGTTATCAACAGCGAGCCATGTATCCATTGGCTGCTGATAAAAACGTGCGATAGTGACATCCTGCACGTCCACCACCAGCGCGTTGCCATCTGGTTCCGCGTCTCCTTCCTGAACAAAACGCCATGCTTCCGGCGTGATCATTGTCAGCAAATATTTGAGCTGGGTTAATTTTGATTGATTCATGATATTTCTCCTGATTATGCCGGGCGATGCCCAGCGTTTTGAAATGGCGAATGCCAGAAATCCAGAACGAGTTTAGCCAACAGGGGTTTAATCCCGTTGGTTAATCAAGTTTTGAATCGTTTTAAGCTAAAGGTTTAGCTTTAGTAAGAAGTCGAGCATTAGCAACTAGGAAGACCGAGCGAGCTTGGTCTTTCAGTACATTCTGCTCAAAATCCCGTGTAAGGGCTGTAGTCCTGAATGGACTCCCTACATTTTTGTGATACTGATTCATCTTCATGCCTTGTAGAGCCTGCATGATTTGCATGTGTCCTGACATAATTGTTCTCCTGAATGACCAAGCGAAACCAGCCCTTACGGGCTGGGTCTAGGCAGCTAACTTCTCGCGCAGCACATCATTAATGTCATGATGAGCCGGTGGAGATTTCAACTGGTTATCCATATTCAACTTGGTTAGTTCCTCTTGTAATTTTGCTGCCCATGTCTGACCAGGGTTTTTTAATTGCCCTACGATCTTCCCATCGACTAGCTCATCCACTTCGTCACTGTCGTTATCAAGTGCTAAAAACCACTTTTTAACGCCTAGTTTCTCTGCGATAGAGGTAAACCACTCAGGATTCCAACTATTTGCTCCTGGCATACCGACAACGTGGCCGGTATAACCCAAAGCAACAGCTGACAACATATCAATAAACCCTTCTACTACCATTGCGCGAGACGAGTCTTCAACGCGCCATACGAACGGCAGCTTGATGTTTTTACCGTAACGGATACTCTTAGGTGTTTCGTCATTTTCCGGTTGCCCGATAATGCGAAACTCTGCTGAGTTGAATCCCGGCAATATAAACATCAAAGGTCTATAAAATATTGCTGATGATTTTGCGCCTTCTTTCCATAACCCACTGGACTTGAGCAAGCTTTCGCCTACGCTGTCCATAATGAGCTGCTTGGCCTTGCCCGGATCTGCCGGCAGGAAACTCAACATCTTGCGACGTTGTGCCTCTCTGATGACATTTTCAGGCAAGCTACGCTCGATATGAAGGTAATCCATACATGCTTGCTCGTCTTTATAGGACTCGGTTGCTGCATGAATTTTGATTAATGCTTCACGCAGATGTATCGCGCGCTCGGCATCTCTTTTTTTAATATCTTCATCAGGTACTATCACGCGATGCTTGATAGCTGCGACATTGTTAGATGTATCTTTCGATTTCCCTGTTAAACGTAAAGCCGTTTCCCAGTTTTTTGTGCCCCAAAGCTGCATAGCGACGGTGATAATATCACCCTCCTCTTTACAGCGATGGCAGTGGCACTTACGGTCACCTTCAAGGACAGCTAACCTTACACTACCTGCTGGGCCTTCACCGCACCATGGGCATTCTGAATAACGAATAACCCCTGACATTGGCTTGCCCTTAACGCTCAATTCACTATCGAGAAAATTCGACAATGAAAGAGCACGTACTTCGTCATATACTGCATCAAACTTATTACTAGCCATACATTATCCTTTCTCGATGTTGTTGGTTGATTGTGGTTGTTTTGGCGAGAACCGCCATTTGCTTTTGAGATGCGCATAATCCTGCGCTGGTTTCTGTCATCACTGACAAGAAATTCAGATTCGTTTGTGTTTGCCACAAAGGGAGCTAAACTTGCATGAAGTGATTTGTTTGTTATGCTGTAAGCACAACCTAGTTAAAGGCCGATGCCATGAGTAACAAAAAAGATTTGAAAGTGATAAAAGGACAGCGGGATAATCTGGAAAACCAGATATCCCACGCCCTATTCACAGTTTTTGACGATAAAGAACTAGAAAACAAACTGTCCGAGATCCACAGTAAACTTGAGCCTAAAGGCAAGCTCAAGCTTGTTTCTGATGAATCCCAAACACCTCAAGACGAGCACTGATTTCTTCGTCAATCAGACGAATACATAAGCCAATATCTTTTCTTGTTTCCAGACTTTTCACGTTAGGATTTGAAAGCTGTTTCACGCAAAGTTCTCTGCGCGCCGTGATTGTTGCATCACTTGAACCTTCCAAAAACTTAACAAATTGTTTTACCAGTAATCTTTCCATGACTGACTCCTTAGAAATAAAAAGAGTCAGCCCCATTAGGGATTGACCCTATGGGTTTTGATAACTAAACAAAATACTACTCACAAATTAAATGACGAGGACTGAAGTCTATTCCTACTCTATGTAATATCGCGCCTAAATCTGCTCCATCAAAAAAATGGATTTCAAGATCAGGTTCATCGCAAATTAACTGTCCTATCTGTATGTCATGATGTTCTACGCCAATACTGTAGGCTTCGCAATTTGCTGCCATTGCGAATTCATTAGAAAGTTCAGGGTCGATTGTTTTTAATACTCTGGATTTAGCAAGAAAAATTCTGGCTTGAAGACCTTCTAGCATTTTATGATTCCTTTAAGTGATTAGGAATCACGCCCGGCAGGGATTGATCCCTGGTGGGTTAATGAGTAATGGTCTGCATAGACGTAACTATGCGTTTTGAGATTCATGACACGATAGGTCATGTTTTCTGCCCGTAGGACAAGAAATTAGGTAGCACTGTCCTGTATAGACAACGCATGAAGTTGGGTGTTGACTGAGCTAGACGCTGGTCAAAGAAAAGCACCGTGTTAAACGGTATTTGAATTTTTTAAACTGTATTACTGCTTGAAATGCATCTTTAGTTTTATGTGGCGAGCTACCACAGAGCAATATTATTCAAATCACATCGCTGTGTCAATAGAATAACTACGTTGTTTTTTCTTCATGCTGTATAGCTGCAAGCGCCTTCTCACACGAAGAGTCCTTGTCGAAGATTATCACTTTCCGGCCAGATGCTATTTGATTGGCCAGTACATTCCCTGCAAGCAAACTTAATCCCATCCGACTAGGAGAGATGGGAACTCCGGTCAATTCCTTAATATTTTTCATTGTCTCACCTTGCTGTTTAATTGCCTTCAGACTATCACAAGCCAACCCAGAGTCAAAATTTAAGGCTGGTTGGCCAAGTTATTCAAAGAGCGAAAAAGTTGCACGAATTAAAAAATGTTAGATGATGTTTCCAACACATTAACTTTTAAGGGTTGCAAATGGCTGGACATTTTGGAGCAGAGTACGAGGTGGCGATTGGCAAGGTTAAAGCCAATGCCTTGCTCAGTAAGAAAAATAAAGAAGCACCTAAGATTGGATATGAGATTGACATTGCTTATGTTGGTGGCAATCCCCTGCGTATTATGAATATAAGCGGTCAACTATATATTGCCAGTAATTCCGTCAAAGTGAAGAATTGGAAAGCTGTATTCAACTTCGACCCGGCAACACTGGATTTCATAACTCCTGCCAACTAGCCATGAGTATCGCAAGGCCAAAACCTGACGACCCATGCACCAAGCGTCTAGTGAATAAGCTCGCGCGCCTGGCAGCGAAAGGTCACGGAGAGAAGACAACGGGCTGGGAAAAAACTTTTCTCAAAGAAGTTGGCGACCGCGTTGGTCAATACGGTTCTGCGTTCTGTGATGAAGAGAAAGGCGACTTGAGTCAGCCGCTTTCAATCAGACAATACTACAAGATGAAGGAAATAGACCGCATGATTCGCTATCGCGACAAAAAACTGGCTAAACGTAAATAATGGCGCGCATCAAATCTCTAAAAGAACTCGGAAAAGGCAGTTGGAAGATTGCCTCAATTTCCCCTGTTAAAAAAACACCGGCAGCTAAAAAGCTGAAGTCCGGACAAGAACCGCAATCCATTCTTTATGAAGCGGTACGCAAAAGATGGCCGGAAGCAGTGGAGGAATATCCTGCTCAAGTGCCTGGTCGGAAGTTTCGTATTGATATTGCTTTCGTAGATAGGCTCGTTGCAGCTGAATGTGACGGCTGGAGCTACCATGGACGTCACCTGGCTGATTTCAAGCGCGATAGACGACGACAGAACTTACTGGTGATTCATGGCTGGCGCGTACTACGATTTACTGCTGAAGATATCCATAAGGACTTGGAAGGTTGCCTTGAGCAGATTGAGATAAGCCTTAGTAATGCTAAATAGAGAACAGCATAATGGTTATTTGCGACTACTATCCTGAGACTCGTCGCTGTAATACATTTTTTTGATCAGGCCGAAGTTGGTAATTAGCGTGTAGGTGAATTCAAGTGCATGCCACCCAATTAGGCATGACAGCAAGGTACTTAAAGACCATTCGCCTTCATACGTCATTGCAAACAGCGCAACCCACCCCGCAATACGATGACGCTTGTATAGCCCAACTTTAGCCTTGAGCAACTTCAGTTCTTTTTCTAGTTCTTTTTCAGATAAAGCCATTTATATTCACGCTAACCCAGTAATTCGGCCAATAGAAATTCATTTTTGTAAGTTATTGTCTTTGAACTTCTCGGTTTTTTTCATTTCCTGAATCATCTTGTGAAGGACAACAACTAAGGCTACCACCAGTAGCGCCATGAAAACGTATATCAATTGCATATTTATACTTCAATATCCTTTAATCTTGTAGCCATGCCATACAGCATGCCCTGTCCTTGCATGCAACCTAGCTGCAGCATGAATTGTTCTTGTTCTTTAGTCTCGATACCTTCTGCTACCACGGTTATATTGAGGCATGCGGCGATATCCAATATGGCCTTTACAATAGTTGCGTTGTGGTTGTCGTGCGGCAGTTCAGAGATAAACGAACGGTCAATCTTTACCTGGTCAACAGGAAGGCGCTTCAGGTAGGCAAGTGATGAGTGCCCTACACCAAAGTCATCAATGGACAGTAGGATTCCAATGCTTTTAAAGTCATGCAGCATCTTAATTGCCCGAACCTCATTATCCATGACCGCTGATTCGGTAATTTCAAATTCTAGTTCGCCGGACGCTATGTTGTTATCTACTATTGCAGCCTTGACGATATCCAACAATTTATCATCATGAAATTGTACTGGGCTGAGATTAACGGCTATTTTTACAGTGCTCAAACCAGATTTTTTCAGCATGCTGATGCGTCTGCATGCTTCCTGAATTACCCAGTGTCCCATCTCGATAATGAATCCATTATGCTCTGCCAGCCCGATAAATCTGTCTGGGTATATTAAGCCTGAAACCGGGTCGTTCCATCTTATCAAAGCTTCATAACTAATTGTTGCGCCCGTCGATAAGTTCACTTGTGGTTGATAGTGAAGCTCCAGTTCTCCCCTACCGATGGTTTTCTTTAATGCAGATTCAAACTGATTTTTTTCGTTTCTGAAAGTGCTTTCAACATTAGTTTCCGAGAATATAATTCTTTTGGCCTGATGTCCTACGCTGAACAATGCCCTCTGTGCTGCAACAGCAAGGTCACCCACAGTCTTGCCGTTATCCGGGTAGAGGCTGATGCCGATTGTTGGCCTTATCTCAACATCAACATTATCGATCTGTGAGTGAATGGTGATTGCCTCCAGCATGCGGTTAACAAGAGGTCTTAACGGGATTCTATTCTCCACTTGCATCACTATCAGAAAATCTGAGTATCCGACTCTGTGCGCTATAGCCTCATAAGGCATGCTGCCACGAATTTTATGTGCCAGGCTTTTAATAATTTCGTCTGAATTGTGAACCCAGACATTATCACTTGCCGAGTTCAGTTCGTTAGCAGAGATATAGCAAAATGCGATGATCTTATCGTCATTGGCATGCGTATTTAAGAACAATTCTGCTTTATGCATAAAATGCTTCTTGTTGAGCATCCCTGTCAGTGCGTCATATTTCTGGTAATCGCTACTCAATGTCCTGTCATTATTGTTAGACTTTTCATCTATTGCTTTGATGCCGAATTCTATATCACCAATGAGTTCGTCCAGTACAGCAATATGCTCAACATCAAGATATGAATTGCTTCTTGCTATGACGCACATCATCATGGACACATGTTGATTTATGAAGATCGGGTACAGCGCTAACGGGTAGTTCTTCTTTTTAAACAGTGCCTCAAGTGATGATTGTTTAAGAATGATAGGTTCATGCCGTTGAGCAGAATCAAACATATTCAATAGGCTTAATCCTATGGTGCTGTCGGTTATTGCTTTGCTGCCATCTGTATCAAAAATAACATTCCCGAACCGGTCTATTACCGACACGCGCAAGTAACCTGTCTTATCACGCCCTGCCGTGCATATCCTTGCTATCAACTCGCTTTTGTCCTTGCTGGACGTTACCGCCTGATTGGACGCACTCACCGATTCATAGAATCGCGTCTTTCTGCGTTCCTGTCTGTGCGTGACGCGCTGCGAGAATAATCCTAAGCCCAAACCCAAGGAGCAGAAGCCTAAGAAAGTAATGATAAGTTTAGATTCGACAAACATGAACCGTATTATTCACCCGATAAGAAATTTGAGCGATTAAAAATAAAGGGGTTTTTGCTATTAAATAGGAAAAGTTGCGTAGGTTGGATTTTATAGTATCTTTGAACTGTAAGTTAATCATTCAAAGGAAATGTCATGGAAGTTTTAGAACACCCACCTGTAACTGGTCAGTCAGATAGCGCTATTTTATTAAATGGTAGCTTGCCTTCTTCTATTTTAAACCTGCAAACCCGTCGCGTACTGGATATGCCGTCTGATGAATATTTTGGAACCGCAGGTTACGAATCGAATTCATCTTTGAAGCCAATCCTGCGCTCTGCTGCACATTATGTACATAACAGAGATAACCCAATGGAAGACAAGCCTCACTTCCGTTTAGGCAGTGCAATTCATTGTGCGATTCTTGAGCCGCTACGCTTCAAAGATGAATATGTGGTGTCACAAGTATTTGACGGTCGCACGAAAGAAGGCAAGGCAGCGAAAGCAGAATTCGAAGCGGCGCACCAAGGCAAATTCATCATTACAGATGCCGATATGGAAGCGATCAACGGCATCGCTGAAAACGTAGCGTATCACGATGATGCAATGAAGCTGTTAAAAGCTGGCACGAGCGAAGTTTCTTATTTCTGGCAAGACCCTGAAACAGACATCTGGATGCGCGGTCGTGCCGATAGCGAATCACGTTTTGCTACGCTTGATATTAAAAGCACTGATGATGCCAGTCCTAAAGGCTTTGTGAAGTCATGTGCCAAGTTCTCATACGATATGCAGGCTGCGATTTATACAGATGCACGAAGTATTGTGACTGGCGAAAGCAAACCATTCGCTTTCCTAGCAGTGGAAAAGAAAGCGCCCTACTCAATCGGCTTGTATGTGGCTTCTAAAGAAATGCTTGCATCTGGCTTGGTGCAATACCGCGAAGCATTAAGACGCTTGGTTGAGTACAGAGCAAATCCTGATGCGCGCTTGGGTTATCAACCAGATGGCGTGATTCAAGAGATTGAATGGCCTACATGGGCGTATTTTCGATGAATAACAGCGCAGAAATTTTAAACAGAAACCCTGCGCTGAAAAAAGCCTTCTTTGACTTGGGCTGGGACTACTACGCAGCAAGACAAGGGATGCCTGATGATGCAATGGACTATCAATGTTTTGTAGATGGCTATGAGGCGGCGAAAGGTCGTATTCATCATGAACGCGGCGACAGATTCGAACTTAAATTGCTTCAGATCCGTTATGGCGCTCTAAAGCGAAACCGGATTATTGATGAGACGGTGACGGCTGATGTGTTGCGCCGTATTGATGTCAAGAGATGTCCGGTTACGAAACAGCTTCTAACACACTCAACCTTTACGGAGAGCGACTGGAGTGTAGAAAGAGTGCGGAATGATTCTGGTTATACGGTAGGAAATCTGATCGTTGTCAGCACCAAAGCCAACAGAGCCAAAGGCACTATGTCTCATGATGACATCAAAGCCATTGTGCAAGGTGGCGAGTCATATAACGGCCTGACTACTATCGAATGGAGTCGCTGGCAGCTGCTTACTTCTCTAAACGTCTCAAAATGTGTAGATGGAAAATCATCGGTCGGCTATTGCTGTGCGCCTTATGTTGTTGAGTGCCCGAACATGATGATCATGAACCCCTCTGCGGCATTGCAGCATGCAATAGCTACAAAAGCAGTACCTTTTCGCAAATGCGGGATGTATGCGCAGCTTGTTGCCGGGTTGCCTAAGTCTGTACGTCAGGAATTAAATTCCATCGTCAATGATGCTGTTAAGTGCAGGTCTATGGTGCGAAGTGAGCCATTTGAAATCTGGCACATGCCGAAACTGTTTAACCGATTCAAAAATTTATACGGCTCATTAACTCATGAGCATAAATATTTAGTGGCCAGAAATTTCTACAAGGACAACGATGTAAGGGGTGAGCAGGTGCATACGGATTTACCAGCCTGGTCTCCAGAGCTGCGAGGTTACAACAATTGAACAACAAAAGCTTAATAATTAATGAAATGGGCACTGGTAGTTACATGACGCGGACACAGTTTAATGCTGAACATGCCGATGTGACGATTGCCTGCGCGCTTGATTACAGCACTGCCGGTGAGAAATATACGCTGAAAGTAGCAGGTGACCGCTATCTCAAATTGCCGCTTAACTACCCCGCCATTGACTGTGCGCGCATGCTTTACAAAGTGATGTCAGATAAGAAAGCCAAGACTTTGAATGTGGCCGGGAATGGCATGCACACACTAGGCGCCAGAAACATTACTCAGCGTCAGGTAAATCTGTGGCTACACGATGTATTGGTTCTGGTGCATACACATTGGGGCTTTACCAAGCTTATTTGTGGTGGTCAGACCGGTGTCGATATCGCCGCTGCAGTAGTTGGCCCTGTCTTGAATATTCCTACCGAGATCAACATGCCGCAAGGATACAAACAGAGGCTTGCTTCAGGCTTAGATGTGCTTCAGTCAAAAGAAGCATTGGAACAGTCAATTGCCCTCATGCAAGCTGAATTGCGTGACGATTTAAGGACATCTTCATAAATCATGGGAAAAGTTGCGCGAACAAAAATGTATTGTAAATTGAATTCAAGTGGGCTGATTGGCAGCCTGCGTAAATATAAAGGAAATGAAAATGTCAGATTTCGGTATTCTTGGTTTAGCAATTACTCCCCCACTTTTGGGCCGCATCAGCATCGGTAATGTAGTAGAGAAAAATGGTAAACGTCTTCCTGTAAAGGATGATCAGATTACAGTAACAACCCAGTTCCAACTTAATAAACAATGGATGAAACATCCATTAGATACTGAGTTGCGCCGTAATGTAGAAGCAAAAAAACAAAACAAGCCTGTTGATGAAATCTCAGAGTCCCCACTGGACTTGATGAACACTAAGCTGCGTTCTATCCCGGTAAAGATGTTGTTTAATGACCCGAACCTGAACATGCGAGCTGAATATACCTGCTTTGAAAAAGGTGGCCGTACTTTATGCAAAGGTAACGGTAAAGAAGCGCGCCGTGTGAATCACGCTGAAGGTGGCAAGGTTGAGACTGTTGCTTGCAACCCTACAGATTGCGCCGTAGGACAACAAAATCGCTGCAAGCCATATACACGCCTTAATGTGCAAATTGAAGGCCAAGACGATGAGCTGGGTAGCTTTATGTACCGTACTGCAGGCTGGAACAGCTTACGCACCCTTCAAAGTAAACTGACTTACCTGCATGGTTTGTCCAACGGTAAATTGGCCGGTCTTCCGCTAGATTTGGTGATTCGCGGCAAATCCAGCCAGCAATCAATGGGCAGCACATTTTTCTATCTGGACCTGGTGGTGCGTAATGGCTACAGCTTGCCAAAAGCAGTGAAAGAAGCCAGAGAGTTCCAACAAGAATGGGAAGATGCCGGCATCTCACGCGACGCCTTCGAAGAGCATGCGCGCCAAGGTATCGCTAACGGCATGTTCGAAGATAATCCAGATGAAATTGAAAGTGTCTTGGAAGAGTTTTTCCCTGAACAGGAAGATGAACCAGCACAAGTGGATAACCTGCGTGCCATGCTGAATGCTGAGAATTTGGACCTAGGTTTTGATGAAGCGCCAACAAATGCTAATGCAACGCAACAACCCGCTGTGCAGCCTGAGTTTGTAGAAGCTTAACGTCTGCTAAAATGAATATTTTTGCTGAATGAATTTCATGGAACAGACAGATTACAACAAAATAGCGCCGTTAAGAGTTGCTGCCCGTCCCGGTGCCAGTCTTGATGAGTTCAACGTCTATTATCAGGCGTTCAAGAACAAGACAGGCATCGTGAAGGTGAAGTTGAGCTCTCGTGACATGAAGCTATCCCCTGCTCACGTTAAGGCCATCGCAGAGATGAAGGCATTGCAATACTTGCTTGCAGGTATCGAGATACTCTCCGAAGGCCGCACAGGTGACTCAGTGGTGATTACTGCAACATCTAAGGCAATCAAGGAAGTCATGGCTATTAGCAAGCTGACCAAGCCGATTCGTGACCAGCTGCTGAATGAAGCTAAGACTTTGAAATACATCAAAGGGACTAATCTCCCACTTGCATGCTATTTCTCGATGTCCAGAGCGATGCCATCAGTGATTGCTAGATTCATGGGAGCGACCATAGAAATTTCTGACAATGTGAAATGGATTAATCCAGTCGTCCCAGAAAAAAATATTCATGTATTGGCAGGAGCTCATCGCATCTTGCACCGTATCGATGTAACCGGTATGGGCAAGATTGCGGTATCCGCACACGCATACGAACGGTTCGAGAAACGCTCAAAAATTACAGACCCAGAAGTGCTGTGGAAAGTGTTTTTAGAGACCATCCGTAAGCCTAGTGTAAAACTTACTCCTTGTACCGATGCAGAGAAGATCAAATTCCATGAAGAACTTCATGGTCAGGCCGGTCGCCGTTACTATGACAGCGAAAATCACTGGCACTTCATTGTAGTCGATGACGAGGGCGAGCAAGTGTTAGTAACTTGCTACTACTATGAGTACAAAGGTCAATGACTAAACAATTAAGCGTTAAAGATGAAATCGCACAGGTCCTTTCTAGTTTGCAGGGCAATATGTCTTCTTACAAAGACCGTCCTTCACAGAAAATCATGATTGCAGAAGTGGCCAGAAACTTTTGGAACGCTAAACTTCCTGAAGAAAACAGTGCCCGAGATAGCCAAAATATATTGTGTTGTGAAGCACCGACCGGGACGGGAAAAAGTAATGCATATTTAGTCCCAAGCATATTGGTAGGCCGTCGCAAGGCTAAACGCGTGGTGGTATCAAGCGCAACCGTCAAACTGCAGCAGCAGCTTTGTGATACAGAATTGCCTAGACTGAACGATTGCATTGAAGGTGGCATCACTTACATGATTGCAAAGGGTCGTCGTCGTTATGTTTGCCCGTCCAGACTGGAAAAGGAAGCTGGTGGCGCCAGTCAGATGTCATTGGCTGCAGAATCTCGCGGTTCAAAAACAGATGACCGTGACACCCAGATTATTACTCTGCATAAAAAATTACAGAAGAAAGAATGGGATGGCGAACGGGATAGCGTGCGTGTAGATGATGCCGTGTGGCTGGATATTTCTACTGACTCCAATGGCTGCACAGGTAAAAAATGCTCTAAATACAACGAATGTCCTTTTGTCGAGGCGCGAGCCAAGCTTAGTAAAGTCGACGTGATAGTGGTCAATCATGATTTGTTATTATCAGATTTGAGTCTAGGGGGTGGCGTGATACTTACCGAGCCTGAAGAAACGTTCTATGTGCTTGATGAAGGACATCATCTTCCTGACAAGACCCTATCTGCATTTGCCTCACAATATTCATCAACCAGCACTCTGCGCATGATAGAAAAAATGGCAAATGATCATGGCCGCTCTGCACCTGGTAGTTTAAGTAATGCCATTCATGAATCTGCGGAAGTGTTACATCGCTATCTGTCTGACATTACTGAAGGTCTGGAGATGATGGACTCCCTCAAGAAGTCTGGTGACATGCTGAGATTCCCGTTTGGTGTGCTGCCAGAAACCTTCAGCATGATGGGCAGCAACATTATGTCCGGCACGGAGTCATTAATTACCTCACTTGCCAACTATTATGAATTATTGGAAGAACAGGCGAAAGAAGGCGAAACCAGCGACAAGCAAGAAAAAGAGCTCATGGAAACTGCGGTATATCTTGACCGCGTGCAGTCAGTACATTCAACTTGGACATTGCTGATGAGTCAGCCCAAAGAGCATCTATCACCTATTGCCAAGTGGATTGAAGTGACGCCTTCAGGTAGAGATGTGGATTATGTGCTTTCTGCCTCTCCAGTATCAGCAGCAGAAGTGCTCAAACGCGCTTTCTGGGACAGAGCTTTAGGCGTGGTGCTTACTTCTGCCACATTAACAGCTTTGGGTCGTTTCGATTTGTTTCTGGAACAGACAGGTTTATCACTAATACCAGAACAAGTGAAATCCATCGCGCTGCCGACCCCTTTCGATTATCAGGCCCAAGGCAAGTTAGTGGTACCAAAAATGAAATTCAGTCCGAAAGACGTTATCGGGCACACAGCTGAGGTAATTGAAAAGCTCCCTGCGTATTATCCAGACAAGGATGGCATGTTGGTTCTGTTTACATCACGTAAACAAATGACCGAAGTGCGTGACGCTTTGCCGGCACACTTACAGGCAATGACCATGATGCAAGGCGATATCTCAATGAGTGAAATTATTGATCGCCACAAAGAGCGTATCGATAGTGGTTCCTCAAACGTCATCTTCGGATTAGCATCACTGGCTGAAGGCGTGGATCTGCCAAGTAATTACTGCGTCCGAGTGGTTGTCGTTAAATTGCCATTCGATGTACCGTCAGACCCTATTTCAAAGTCTTATTCAGAATGGCTGGAAGCGAATGACCGTAATCCGTTCTATGAAGTTTCATTGCCGTCTGCAAGCCGCAAGCTCAATCAGTGGTCCGGCCGATTAATTAGGACTGAATCAGATATCGGTGAAGTCGTATGTTTTGACAACCGATTGTCTACTTCTAAATATGGCAAGCAATTAATAGCATCTTTACCGCCATATCAACTAGAAATTGCCTAAAAGAAATTGCCTCTCAAAATATTGATAGGCAATTCATGGGTTATTTAGTATTAGTCTGTAGTAAATTTTCCTTTATCATCTCTCATAAGACAACTTCAATAATAAATATGAACACTACAACAATGAAAAAAGAAGTGCCAAGCAAAGAATATGTTTATGATCAATTGCGCGGCATCAGAATGTCGGATGAAGCTCAGTCAGTCATTTTATGTATTTTGAATAGTGCTGGATTTGAATTCTGCATTATTGTGAAGCAACTGACCGAAGCTTTGTCCATGCCGAAAGCTATTGTTGAGAGAGCACTGAAAGAACTGATCGACATGAACCTGGTGAAGCAGCAGGCATTATTCGGCAGTGAGCGTACCTACATCCTTAATCGCCAATATTTCATGGTGCAAAGGCCTGAGCGTCGCACTAAGGATGAATTGAAATCCATGTTAAAAGTAATCACAAACCCAATGGGCAAATAATACATGGACACCAAGCCAAAAACTAAAGAGATGCAGAAAGTAGTTTACAAGGCTGCGGCAGGCGGTATCTGGCTGGGTGGTTGCGGGATGGGTAGCTTCCTATCCCCGTTTCTATCTTCGTCTTACTTGTATGGGCTTGTGTGCGCTTTTGGTATTTTCGCTGGTGTCGTGATTATCTTGAGTGCGCTTCGCGATGCAAAAGCGCTTGCTACTAGTCTTCAGTAAATAAATCTAACTGGTCTTTATCTTTGACAGACCAATCAATTTTCTCATGCCCCAATTCGACTAAATAATCATTAGCTTTAGAAAAAGGCTTGCTACCATAGAAGCCTCTAAAGGCCGACAATGGGCTTGGATGTACTGAACTAATAATTTTATGATGCTTGCCGATCAGCGGAATATATTCTTTTGCATCTTCCCCCCACAATATCCAAACAATCGGTTCTGCGCGCTGGCCATACTCTTTAACCCAAGATTGTGTGAACTCTTTCCAGTGTTTTTTGTGTGCCCTAGCCACACCAACTTCAGTAGATAGCGCAGCATTGGCAAGCAGAACGCCCTGCTCCGCCCATGAAGTAAGGTCGCCATGTAACGGCACTGGGCAGCCGATATCGGCTACAAGCTCGGTGAATATGTTATTGAGACTCTTCGGTATTTTTTGCCCTTTATAGACCGAGAAAGCCAACCCGTTCGCATTTCCTCTTGTTGGATACGGGTCTTGTCCGGAAATGATGACCTTCGTTTTTTCTATGGGACATAGCTCAAATGCCCGGAAAGTGATCTCTCTGGGTGGAAGAACGTCAGTCAGATGGTCAATTGCTTTGGGGAATTTGAATTGCATACGTTGAATACCAAAAGAAAAGCGGGGAACCCGTCCCCGCTTGATACCAGCAATTATAAATTAAGCTACGCGGTCTTTGAGCGCCTTGCCTACTTTAAAGCCTACTTTTTTACCTGCCTTGATTTCGATAGGGTCGCCTGTACGTGGGTTACGCGCAGTGCGCGCAGCCGTAGCACGCACATTGAAAGTACCGAAACCGATCAACTGTACAACATCACCTTTAGCTAAAGCATTACCGATAGTATCTAATACTGTATCTAACGCTTCACCAGCTGCTTTTTTTGTAAGAGCAGGTTGTTTTTCTACGATTGCATTGATTAATTCTTGTTTGTTCATATTTTTATTACCTTTCGTTGGTTATTAATCATCACAGCTTAATGCTGATACCTTCAATCTAGCACCAATTCAATATAACGCAAATTTGGCTTGGTTTTAGTAACTTTATTATCTAACAGAATCTCAAGGCAAGTGATGATTAAAAGAGGGGATAAAACCGTGTTTTATTTTATTACCTCGACCAGTAAAAACCTTTATTCTACTGATTAACATGCAGGTGCAAACAATCACAATTCAGGGTAGTCAATATGCCTACGATTCCGTAAAAGACACGGAAAACGCAGATGTACAGGCGCTACTTGCCAGCTGCCATGCACGGGCTGAATTACGGCCGCTTTGTAATTGCACAGGCAAGGGAATCCCGCTTCAGATCAGAAGGCTTGGTAACGTTTATCATCTGGCAAGGATGCCTGAAGGCGGATTGAGTCACTCGACCGATTGTGGCTTCTATGGTGAGACAGAACATTCGTCACATCAATACGCAGGGGAAAATATCAAGCTCGCCTTTTCACTTTCATTATCGCAGTCTGATGCAGACGGTGACATTACTCTGGCTGGGCTGTTGAATCTGCTGTGGACACGCGCTAACCTGCATCGCTGGGGAAGCGCGAACCGGCCAAGAAGCTGGAAGCATGTTGCTGATAGGTTATATAAGGCAGTAAAGGGACTGAAGTTTAACGGCATTTCAGTATCCAAACTGCTATGGGTCATGCCAAGCATGGAAGATAATCACCTTGCCCAGATGCGCGAAAGCTGCCTTAATTTTGTGAAAGCATGCAAAGCTAATGGACATGTGGCCATCATTATTGCGCCCATTGGCACTTCCGAATACCAGGAAGGCGGCACTAACTGTCTGAGATTTCGCGTCATGGACAAGTTGCCGCTTTACATTCCCTACAGGAAATTTCCTTTCAAGACCTACACATTGAAACCGCAAGGTGAATATCCCTACCCTGTGGCAATCTCGCTGGTAACGGCAGCAGATGACAAGGCTTATTTAAAGGGTCTGGACATCGCTATGCTGTGGATGACGCGCAGCTATCTTCCCTGCTCCACTATTGACCGCGTGAAGTCATTAACGGACGTTATGGATACCGCAGAATATCTTCAGGTTCCGCTTAATCAGAGAACTGGTGCAATAAACCCTGAAACGGCCTTGATCAAGGCCAATGGCAGGCTAAACCCAATGCGCTCTGTAGAGCCAATCCCGCAATTACCATGGAACATAAATGATAAATAAAAACCCAAGCCTGTTATTTGAAATGCTTTTGAAGTTTCCGCGGCTGGACAATGTATTTAACCCCTACACTGACTATGATGCGGTTTATGATGCCCATGAGATATCTCCTGCAATACGATTTGAACAATTCAAGAGTTATATCAATGGACGACTCAATAAAGCCAGAGTGATTTTAGTGGGCGATAGCCTGTCCAGTGATGACGCAAAGTTTTCTGGAATCCCGCTGACAGACGAGGCAGTGTTACTTGGCAGAAAAATAATTGCGCCATTTGAACCGCACGCAATTATTGATGTTGATGCACAGCGCACCAGCTCGCCAGTGGTTCGCTATATTAACGCTCAGAGTGGCTCATCTGTATCCGGTCTGCTGTATAGCTATCTATATTCCAATAACATTGACCCACGTACTGTTGTGACATGGAACGCCTTTCCATTTCATACGCATAAGCCTGGTGATTCACTCAGCAATCGCTCGGTACGCACGCATGAAGTTGAGGCGGCTTATCATATTCACAATGAGTTCTTTAATGTATTTAGAGGATGCCGCGTACTCGCGATTGGGCAGGAGGCAAAGGAATTAATGGATGACCAGTTTATCGACTGTGAATCTGTGCCTAATCCTGCAATTAATGGGGCAAGAAGTTTCACAGAATCATTAAAAAAGATCATCCATCTTAATGAAATAGTTGTGGACGTTAATAGGGCTTCCAATTAACGCATGTGTCTAGAAAGGATGGGCTAGTAATAAGGACCGCAATTACCGCAAGACGTTCCGAATAGCGCGCTGATAATCAGTGTCAGTGCAATTGTCGCAATCACGAACGGCGTTTGTTTTGTAGTGTTTATTACTTTGTAACGGATGTTCAATGCATTAAGTGCTACAAATATGATCAGTGCGGTAAATCCCATTTCCCCATGCGACATGTTTTCTTTCCCTTTATAAATTTTTGATGTTGTTTTTCTACTTAGAAATCGATATTACTGTTCTAATTTATCATCAACGAGCTGTTCTGAAAACACGTAAGGCTTCTGCCCTTTTAATGAACTCCGATGATGCGTAGTGTGATCGATGCATCTCAGTACAATAAAGTCTGTTCCAAATGCCGCGATGTGAGCATCTATCAGCTCACTCACGCCTGGCATCTTTTCCCGATTACGTTGTCGGGCTTCCTGATCCATTATCTATCTTGTTCAGTGTTTTTAGTCGTTCGAATAAAGTTTCAAAGCGAATAGCAATCTGACGCTCTACCCCTTCACGAAAAATGGTTGATGCCTTACCGCGGCGCGGATCGTCAATCCAGTTGATGAGTGAAGATGATTCACTTACTTCGTTATCGTTAAACAATTTATTCATTTAGCAGCAGTCCCCGTTAGCTTCCGTGCGCAGCAATATGGACTTAACGCCTTCAGGCAAATCAACCTTCAAGGTAGCCTTCTTTTCTAACGATGCAATGAAACTGCCCAACTGTTGTGGCCCGAAGGTCACAGCCCCATCCTTACCTAGCACAGCGCCGCAGGCAATGGCTTGGTTGATGTTATGTTTTTGCTCTTTTGTATTTTCTTGTGTAGTCATTGTTTTATCTTATACGGTTTCCACAGATGTCAAATTTTGATGAAATTTAATGGCCGGCTTCAGCGTTATGAACAACGCATCAAATAATGTGTGATATCTGATTCGCTCTGGATTCATTGGGTATGGAATGCCGGTAAGCAAATTGGTGTCACCAGTGAGTACCAAATTAGATTTATTTATATTTTTAAGTAGATCTTCTATGTATGCACTGAACGCCCTGGCTATCAGCTCTTGAGGTGCATCTAACACCCCAGGCTCGATTTTTTTCCAACGCATATAACCTGTTGTAGATTGATAGAACTCGCTTTTGTATTTATCTTCAACCCATATCGCACACACAATCTGCCTTATCCCGGTAGAAACCGCCTTCATCAAGGCTGATTTAACCTTCTCCAGCGCACTTTCTTCTGCGGTTGATATGAATGTTAGTTGGGTGCTAGATTCTTCGTTTATGTTGTGTGCTATACGCGCATCAAAACAATTGAACCATTGGTGTGATATTGGCTTGAATACACCTTCACCTGAATAATTTAGCGAACTAATACCATCAAGACCCGCAGGCACTTGAGCGCCGCCGATGTTTAATGTGAGTGATGTCATCCCTATCCACTTGCGAGAGATTTGCAATGCGTCCGCAAGGTCGCATAAGGCCTGATAAGCTTCATTAAGTAACTGTTGATTTGTGCTCGCCGCCGGTATGGAGAAGATCACCTGTTTAAAACAGAATTCAGCTTTACATTTATCTTCACTTACCGAAGTGTAAGCTTTATCCATGACCTTGTTTGGCGAAGGTTGCTCCGGTCTAGCGATAGTTTTAGCTATTTGATTTGCTTCGATTGGTGCTGTGACAATCACAGATTTGTGAGTATGCATTTCAGATTCTTGTACAGACGTGACTACAGCTTCCATTTCAGGGTCTATGACTACTTTGACTGCCGGGATGACAAGTGCATCATTATCTGAAGCAGGCAGCGGTTTATTGCTCACCGTCCAGTAATGATAAGACTGTTCCAGAGGCAGCTTCTTTATGTCAATATAATCAAGATTAAGTCGTTGAGCAAAGCGCGCATTGACTTCTCTCGCATCTACGACTGTTTTTGTTTTTCTAAATACCGCTTTGAGTATAGAAATACTCGTGTCGTATGATTCCTGCCACTTCTCAGACGGGATGCCTCCTTCAGTAGCGCGCGGTGCTATGCGAATGCTGTCATAAACCTCAGACAACAGCTCAATAACCTCATCAGGCCGCTCATCATTAATTAGAGTAGCCCAATTATCTTTTGGCCAGATATTACAAAGAACATTCTCTTGAGGTTGCGTCATAACAGCCAATCTTAATGCTCATTATTATCCTGATTGATTTTCGCAATCTTACTAGCCAATGCTCCATCTGTTTTTGGATAGACAATGATGTAACTAGACTCATCGAATGGCAGAATTTGTACCGGCTGGATATTCAGTATTTTCATCAGTTCGACCGGTGAACCGTGATAGAAAACCCGTTCTGTTAGCATCTCATCATCACCGTAGATGCCGGTATTCATGACCAGGTAGCCTTTTTCGGTAAACGAATGCATTAGCCCATGGTTGATGTGAATGAGTTCTTTTGCGATGGCATCAGCAAGCACATCGAGCGCTTTGTCATTTTTCTCTACTGCACACATCGCTTTGAATGTCACATCTACAGAGCCAAAACGAATATTAAATATATGGTCGAGTAACATGCCGTTCGGCAGCATACGCAGAATTTTCTTTGGACTGTATTCAGACTCGTAATTGTATAAATCCAGATTTTCCAAATTTACAGATGAAATGCTTTTCTGCATTGAGTCAGGGATCAAAATGCCGATTCTGATTTCACCAATATTCACAGCGATGGAATAACAGAACGTATGTCCGCCAAGTTTGCAGCTAAACTGCAGTGAGGAAACGTTAATATCGCTTTCTTTGTTCACATAAGGCACCATGTCGTTCACTGCCCAGATAATTGAAGCCTTCTTATCATGGTTGTTTGTTGCATTTGCCTGATTGATGTAGTGACCAATGCGTTCAAATAATACGACTCTGGCCTCTTGTGGGTTTGCTATCAAATTTCTATCCATTTTCATTCCCTAGTTAATACGATTCTCGGCCTTGGCAGCCAGCACAAAGCGCCACTGGTCGCCAGATTGTCGATACATGGCAGATACAGCATTTACCTCACCAATTTCGCTCATGCGCTTAGTCGCTTCTTCAATAGTGTCTTTATTGCCGATATTGCTCATAAGAAGCAGGAGCGTGCCATTGTCTTTCAGGTACGGTTTTGCCTGCTCAATGAAATCAAGTGTGGCTTTGCCGTCATGATCGATAGCAATGTCGTTGTATTCTTTCTTGCCAATCTGATCTTCAGGGATTGGTTCGCAATGCAACAGTGGAGGGTTGAAAATAATTAGATCGAATTTTTCTTCAGGAATGTTGGACATCAGATTTGACTTTAAGACTTCTATTGTCTTATCAAGACCTAGTGACTTTACGTTGTGATTGGCACATTCATAGGCGGAGTCGCTAATGTCTGCAGCTACTACACGGTGAGCGCCTAACTTGGCGGCTAGGCATGACAAAGCCCCGGAACCGCACCCTACTTCGAGCATGGATAGCTCTGGCTTTACCAGTCTCAGCAAGGCATCTGCAATAAAATGCGTTGATGAGCCCTCTGCCGGGTGATATACACCGTCTGTGACCTTAATTTGAGAGCCGTAGAATGTAGATACCACCTCATCTTTTTGACGGTCAATGAATTTTAAATGATTCTCCATCACACGAGTCATGTCGGCACGCCAATATTGCGGATTCAACCACCACCACTTTTCTTTCATTTAACTTCCTGTGTTGTTATTAGTTATTCAAGTTACGCCTCAAATATTTGAGGAGAATGTTAGGGGAAATTGACCATAATCAATCCAATTAGGCGATTGATTACCTAATATCCAACATTGTCTAATTAAATTGGCAGCTATGTGATAAAAAATAAACTTGTTTTTGGTATAGATTATGTTGCTAGTGGTTAGGCTATTAAATAGAATACTCATCAAAATAAGCTATAAAAATAGCAAGAATTAAAAGCAAGGGGAACCCTATGGCCGAGGAAGTATTTGAACGGGTAGAGTTCAAGCAGGCAGTAGTTCGCCTGATAGTAAGTGTTATAACGTTTTTTTCATTACTGTTTTATGAAATTATCTCCACTGAAACCACTTTAATTGTAGGTGTTTATCAGTTAGTCGTTATTTTCCATGTGCTTTGGGCTAAAATCCAGCGACGAAAGTCTACATTCAGACTGATGAGTATGATCACGTTTGATGTAGTCGGGATTACCTTGATCATGCTGCAGGACGCAGAATTTGCAGTTTTGGCAGCTTTGTATCTATGGGTTATTTTCGCCAACGGGTTCCGTTACGGTATCCGATATCTCATTTATTCCCAAGCAGCCTGCATAGTAGGGATGCTTGTCATCATAAATAAGAACCCATATTTGACAACACACTCATTGGTTGGTGGATGTCTACTTTTCATGCTGTCAGTCTTGCCTGCCTATGTAGCGGTATTGATTCATAGGCTCAAACAGGAAAAACATAAAGCAGAAATAGCTAGTAAGGCCAAAAGTCAGTTTGTAGCTACAATCAGTCATGAAATACGCACACCCCTAAACGGACTGATCGGCATGGTGTCCTTGCTTAGAAGTGCCAATCTTAGTAATGAGCAAACACGACTGGTCAAAAGTATTGATCGTTCATCTAAACTATTGCTCTCATTGTTAAATAACGTCTTGGACATATCCAAAATTGAAGAAGGCAAAGTTGTTGTAGAGAAGAGCCCCATTTGTCTCAAAGAAATCATGGAAGACACCTTTCATACGTTTGAGGTCAATGCCGCCCTGAAATCTGTCTCCATTAGTATGCAACTACCAGAAGTGACAGAGGTTTATGGTGACCCTTATCTGCTTAGACAGGTGCTTGCAAACCTGATGGGCAATGCCGTTAAATTTACTGAGCGTGGATCGATTCGATTGGCATCTGATGTTGTCAGGCAAGGGGAAAATAGCGTCCTGGTTCGTTTCTCAGTAGAAGACACCGGTGTTGGTATCCCGAAAGATATGCAATCATCAATCTTTGATAGTTTTATCCAAGCCAACAATTCTACGAGCAATAAAGTTGCCGGTTCTGGGCTTGGACTTGCCATCTCAAAAAAAATAGTCGGTATTCTTGGCTCAGACCTTAAATTTGAAAGTCACGTAAATGCCGGGACTAAATTCTGGTTTGACCTTGACTTTAACAGAATAAACGAACACGAAAGCAAGTTCTCTCATATCAGTCTGGAAGCCGAAGTAAATGATTATGTGATACAGCCAATGAATATTGCGGTATGTGAAGATGATGCTGTGAACCAGGCAGTCATTTTGGAACTACTTCGCACTGTAGGACATAACGTGACGATGCTGGACAACGGCCCAGAACTTCTCGACAATCTCACAGACAACCGCTATGAACTTGTAATGACCGATCTTAATTTACCTGGCATGGATGGCGATGAGGTGTTGAAACTGTATCGCTATCTGAAGCCTGAAGATAAAGAGACAAAATTCATCCTATTTACCGCAGATGCAAGCAACGAAGCCGCGTGCCGTGCAAAAGACGCGGAGTTTGACGCGCTACTTACTAAGCCATTTGAACCATCTATGCTCTATAAAATAGTCTCCGACTTGACTACCACCGAGCCTAAAATTGCTGCATTGAAATACATGCGCCAACTTACATGGAAAGGAAATTCTAAATATTACGACAGTATTAACCTGTCTGTACTGGACATCAATATACTGCAAGAAATCAAGAAATTAAGTTTCGGCAACAGGGACTTCGTTATCAAACTTCTGAATATTTACATGGAAGACTCACACAAACTCATTGAGCAGATTGGTCTAATGATCAGAAGCGGGAAATATCACGAACTACCCAGCCTGTGCCATAAACTGCGCGGTAATAGTGTCAGTATTGGTGCCAAGTTAATGCTTAGGATAGTTGATGAAATTGGCACTACCCACGCAGAAGAATTAGATAAAACCAGCCACGTACTTGTTAAGACGCTGAGAGGCCACCTACTCAGAACCCATGTTGAAATCAAACGATATATCGAATGCATCTCCATGGATAATGACGGTGAAGGTGAGACTATTGCGGCTTAACAAATAGCAGATTATTTCAGGCCTTTTTCACAAATTCTGACTACGGCGTTACAGGTCTCTAGGTCAAACATTCCTATATGACATTCGCTTTCCGGAATGCGTAACTTGCGAGCCAGTAGCCGATAGGCGTGAATCCGTGCCATGCTTCTACTTTGCCAGTAAGGATCGAAAACGGCGTGCGCCAAACTCTTAGCTCTCCTGAGCTCTGCATTAGCAAGCCTTCCCAAAGGTATATCTGTATCTGGATGACAGCCTACATGCGCCTTGCAAGGTTGGCAGCGGTAGAATTTTTTATCGGACAAATCAGGCCTTGTCGGGTAAATATCCAAGCCCCCCACAAGTTCAGAAGGATTGTTGCAATAAGGACAAACTGGTGTATTTGCCATTATTCGAACCATTCCGGATGTTTTGTTTTGTCAGCTTCATAGACTTCAGCAAGCGTTTCCAGCAAATCATCTGCATCAAGCGGCTTCTCAGAACTTGGACCGATATAAAACGGTCTTAATGTGTACATGCCGGCTGTTTTGTTTTTGTAGCGACAGACGACAAAATGACCGCCGCCTCGCATGCGCTTGGCCAGTTCCCATGTCCTTGTTGTTCCCGCATAATTGATTAATGCGCTACCCAGCAGCAGTTTCCAGTCACCGTACTCACTAGAATTAATTGAAGCAATCCGAATGATTTCGCACATCGCATCTTGGTACAACCCCGCCAAAACTGGATGGTTGTGGATCATCGCGTCAGCAGTCACTTCTTTCTTAGCATCAGCCGCACCTTGGGAGAATAGCTCTATCTCAGCTGAAAACATCCATAGAAACTTTGATTCCATGTCCCAAACATAACCGTATGATTGTGGCTTTATAATGGATTCAGGATTGATTACTTTCGCATCCCATCCTACTGTGGAAAGCTCAGAGGCCTTAATAAAAGCCTGTGTTTTATAAAAATCTTTTTTAATTGTATTGATGTTCATTGGGTGGCCTCTATTAGCGTTTGCCGCTGACACGTTTAGGTAACAGTTCGGTCATAGATTGAACGCCAAGTGCATCACCTGTCATATTGGTAATCGGGTTCAATAAGTCCGTGATGCCCAATGTATTTAATACCTGCAGGTATAACCCAAGCTGAACGGTAGTGGCTCCCTTCTCGATTGCGACCATCGTATTCATGCCTACACCGGACATGACCGCCAGATCCTTTTGTTTCCATTTACGTGCGCGTCTGGAGACTGAAATAGCGTGCCCTACTTTCTCTGCTACTGCTGTAATTGCTTTATCCATGATTATTATTCCTACAAAATTTATCGTTTAGTTAATGTTGCGTTAGCGGCAATTAAGCCTCGATAAATCAAGCTTACAGGAATCAACAGGATGTCAAATTTAGTCCAAATTTAGCGTGATAAATAGCGGATAGCAGGGTTTATGGCCTTGTCAGGTATGTAGACAGCCCTAGTTTGAATGGTGTGTAGAGATGAATAACTTTCGCGGAACGCTTCTAGTGAGATGCTGTATTTACGTTCCGGGCCGCTGCTGTCCGCAACATAAAAGGTTACGACTTTGCCAGCCTTATCTCGCTGCTGTCCTATCAGTATGATGGCGTGTCTGATTGGCCATGAGGTTGTTCTTTTGATGATGCCTTCTGAGCTAATTGTGCGCCCGGTTTTTGCGGTGTAATAGTCGTATATAGGTCTTGCATTGAGCGCCACAACTGCAACCTTACCGCGATCCAGCGATTCAGTAATATATTTAATAGCTTCATCAGTCGAGACAGGACTTTCACCATAGAGCCATGATGTACTGCCGAACAGGTAACCGGAATGTAGTCGTTGGAAGTCATGATAATTGGCAACAAAATTAACTTCATCACAGTCATCGGATTTCATCTTCGCAGGTGAAATGAAATTACGTTTACCTGTGAGCGCTGCGTGCATGGTGAGCATGGTTTGACAAACACAAGTGCCGCCAAATTGCGGAGCGTCATTGAGCCAGAATTTTAATGCCTGGTTGATATGTACATCGTTGTATTCATTAACATTGGAGTAGATTCTTGGCCCGGTGTTCTTCGCGGCCTGTGTAACTGAAACACTTACCCAAAGCGTAATAAGGAATGTGAATTTTAAAATCCGCCCCACTGAACAGAACCTTTTCTTCAGCGACTTAATTTAAAGGCCTACAAGCGATTATTTAGCCCCGCCCTATACTCAGCTATTGCCTGATTTCTTTTGGAACTGGATGACCTTGGATTTATTGGTGATGTCTCTAACCAGCCTGTCTGTTTGTGGCGCATCAACGCTATCGCGATTATTCATCCAATCAGGAGACTCCAACTGGAGAGATTCGCTCAACAACTCCCAATTCTCTACCAGCGCTTTCCATACATCGGATACACCGGCCATTTTCCCAAGCTTTAATGCGAACTCCGGCACATCGACCAGCAGCAGCTTACATTGTTTGAATTCACTTGCATCGTGAGGAAATGGTTTGCCAGCAAAATTAGTATCGTCTGGTTTTACGCCGCTTAACGTATAAAACATGAATTTAGTTCTGATGTCATGTTTGCCTACAGCCAGCCATGAAATCGCGTTTTGAGTAAGGTCTGCATACGCTTCCGCCGTGCTTACCATGTTAATACGGTTCAATCGATCAGAAAGTTTCTTGACATCTTCATCCAATCCTACCGCCAGCGTACACTCTGCAAGTTGAGCGAGCAATGGACAGGCTACCGCCCGTTTATCTGCTTTACTTGCGATATCCGACAATACATGAACAGGCGCGGTACCATAAACAAGGATGCACCCTGCACGTTGTTCTATTTGAAATGGCTGGTTTGACTGAACATTGGTTTGATTCATTGGTATATTATTCCTGTAAGTACTCCAAGTATCGCAGGCTAAGAAAAATCATCAATACTTAATAAAGCCGTTTTTGCTATTGAATAAATTCAGAATATTCCTGATTGGATTCACTTTTACTGTATTCCAACTCAGTAGCTATGGTTTCTACTACTGAATAATTTGAGTATTCCCCCCTAGCCCTGGCAAACGATAAACCTATCGCTTCGGCCTCACTTCTGGCTTGTACAAGCGCGTTCATAAATTTAATATCACGATCATTGCCATTTTTCTTCAAAATAGCGGTCACGATATAGGTAGTTTCACTCTCTGTCAGTTTGTATTTTGTTAAAGTTGTTGCTGCCTGTGCAATCGAGGAAAAACACATCAGCATTATCAAAATATAAGGTTTAGCCATGATTACACCGAAGTCTTGAATTTGCCGAGATTCTGTATGACATTACTAAGCATCGTTCCGTTAGCATCCTCATAGTCTGCACATCCCTGCGCATCGCTAGTAGTCATGCCTTCGTCCTCCAGTTGCTGCACACGGAGCTTATAGATGTCATCAAACACCATCTGATCAACATCTGTAGCAGTGATTTCGTTTAGTTTTTCACGGTAATCACGGTCTGTAATTGACACCGGCACTTTTACTTCATCACCTAGCCTCATGGCCACAAAGCACCGTAAGCCAGCTTCGAGGAAGGACGGTGAATCAACTTCGAACTTACCGTTATAGCCGCGCCAGTTATTAGTGCCGAGGTTCTTTACAGAAATTCCTTCGCGTTCAAAGATTGGAACACTTAAATCTGCACTAGAGCCGTACTGGTAATGGGCACCTTTCTGGAAAATTACAGCAGCTTCCGCGCCGACCCCCTCCAGTGTTGCAACAACCCAGTTCAGCGTCTTGCGAGAAAGTTCCTTAGTTTTAACTTTGACCATAAACATAGTTCGTTCCTGAAATTTGTATTAGATTCAATGTCTCACGAAATCCAATTTACGCAAGTTTGGTTCTTGTTTATCACCTTCTAATGGCTACAAAAAAACCACCCATACCGTTAGGCATGAGTGGCTGTGCTGTTAATGAATTACCTTTCAATCTTATAGAAGGCTTTCCAATACGCTTTCGCATTGAGAAGCCCTCTCACGCCCGAAGGCATGTGAGGGATATAGCATTACTTCTGTTTAGGCTTAGTCGTTTTACGAACTTTATGACCCAAACGTTTCCAGACTTCAACATCTACAGCCAATGGCGTGGAGCGACCGCTTTTCAGGTTGATAAAACCACCATGAAACGCAATCTCACCCTGTCTGAACAGCATGCTGAGTATATTCAGCCCGTAATCTGCCACGGACTTATTTATAAACAGCGACTGTTTTTCCAGAGCTTCCGCCAAACTGCACGATGGGCTGTCGTCTTGTTCTTCAAGATCAGGATTGATGCTATCCGGAAACAGCTCACCGACATGCGGTAATCTGTCTGCAGACCTGTCTTTACTGTCCCAGGCTATTTGCCCTAGTACAACTTGACCATCATCCCGCCGATTCCCAAAATCCAGCCAGTACGCGCCACGAAATACCTGCGCGATACTTGCTCTAGCCAACCTGTTATCAACACAACCGATAACGATGTCTGCGCTAATTCTGCTGCCTTTATCAATACGACTTACTTTAGCCTTCCAGTTGGTACCAAACAGCATATTGGCGCGATTAACAAGCACCATAGCCTTTGGCAAGCCAACGTCGGATGGGGCAAACTTCTGCCGCCCGACATTCGCTTCTGAAACCATGTCATCATCATAGACGGTAACATCCAGACCTTCCGGGTGACCAAGCGCCAGCATAGACAGGTGTAAATCCACAAGTCCGGTCAGGACGTGTGACCCTGTGCCACCAGCGCCTACCAACACAACATGTACTTTACGGCCTACGAGTTTTGGGGCGATTTTATGCATCATATCCCCCAATCTTGCCAAGACCTTCACATGGAAGGTCAGCAAAATACCCGTTAGCACATAAGCGCATCTTGATAGTCGGTGTATCCGTATCAACATTACCAACAACAATCGCAAGTTTTACTTCAGTACGGTCATCGTCATTGTCCTGAAAGGAAAAGAAAGCTGACATAGCCCCATGTGAATGGATATCGGCTACCAAATGCTCTCCCTCTTTCAGTTCTGGGCAAATATATTCGATTGAACCGCTAGAGGCATGATTCGCCACCAGCATTTCAAATCTCATAAGATCTGTTTCTTCATCCCAAATGAACCATGCTGCACATTCATTAGGTAGATGAGCCCTTGCTTCGTTGATAAACTTTCTCAAAAAAGAGGTGGGCAATGTACCGAAATTAAACTGCATTTTCTGTTTCAGAACACCGTAAGGCATCGGAATCACGTTCTGATTGGCCAGTGGTACAACTAAATCCAGCCATGCACGTTTTACCTCTACCCAAAGTCCGTCACTGGCCAGCAAATAACGCTGACCTGACTGACTCATCGGCTCCAAACTACCATATTTAGGCACCATCACGCTTGGAGTAAGCGTTTGTAGTGCTGCATCGCGCTTATCTAGCATGACTATCCCCTTCATTGAAATTTTCTAAGAACTCGCCAACCGTTTTCCCGTAAGGCACTAAAGCTTTGATCGGGAATTTCTTGATACTTCCATCGATGAGTTTTTTCCATAGTTTGTAAGGGCCACCCGGGTATTTCACCAGTTGGTCTTTCCCATGAATGTTGATATGGGTGAAGTAACTACGGAAGAACGCATCTTCGAAAGCCTCATATGAGGTTGGAGAAGACATTTTTGGTACGTCTATATTGCCGGTACATATTTTCCCGCCTGCCCACACATTTAAAAATGGTGAAACAAACAGCGGTGTATCAGCTGTAGGACGCTCTTTTGAATTAACTGCAAAAACAAACCAACCCTGAAGACCGACAAAAAACACCAGTCCCGGCAAGTCCACTTTTGCACTTACTTTGCCACCCAGCTCATCTTTGTTGAACCACAATTGCTTGGCTGCAGGCGGTACAAACCATGCAAGATGCTCAAAGTCATATGACAGAACATTTGCTGGTAATACCATGCGCTTCGTAGCAAGACCCGGAATCAGATCTTGCGCCAATTGTGATAATGCTGCTTTTGAAGCCGGCTGCCCTGGCCCGATGAAGGGTTTGGACATGTCATCGTTGATATACTCAATGCCATGGACTGAAACAAAGTTAATTTCCTTGCCATTTTTGTATAAAAGTATCGCCGCAGCTAGCTCTGAGCTTGCATTGCCGACATTACACGAAACTGTAATAGCCATTTTCTAATTTCTCCTAGTTGCATCGAACCCCAATCAAACTGACCAGTTGATCGATATTTTTAAGTTGCTTGAATCCCTTTTCCATCTCCGCCATCCATTTTCTGAAATGGAATGGTTTGCTTGGTATAGGACTTAGCGCCATTGTTTCGGCATAGCCTTCACCACCATTGACATTCACATTTTGAAAGTGATCATCGATTAGGCGATCAGACATGTCGTGTTCTTCCCATAACAGATAAATTCCGTTGTACATGGGATCCAACTGAGTCATCCGAATATCAGGAATACTTGCATCCTGATTTTTGATTAACTCCAGCACAATGCGTGCTACATTGGATTCGAGACTGTCAGGTTCTGATGTGGCGATTTCGAGTAAAGCTTTTTCGTCTAACGCTTTTTCAATTTTGGTTGCCCAGACAGGAAATGCTGCTTCCCATGCGCCCGGCCCAACCTCTAAAGCATTAGCCAAATTTTCTTTATCGTCTTCGTCATCAAAATATCCCTGTATCTCTTCAGCAAAGTCTTCCTGGTTGTCTGTGCCATACCACCATATATGTTCCGCTAGATGCGTGCCCATCCATGGTGTATAGACTTCCAGAGTTCTTCCACCGCATGTTGCCAGCCAGTAATACGCTGTCTTACCAAGACCGGGAACTTTGGCTTCGATTTCCTGAAGTTTTGCACCGATAGTCATTTTGGCAAGTGACCCAGGTTCAATAGACATGAACATTGGATAAGCGCCGGTTTCTTTTACCAATTCAGCCTGCATTTCATTAAATTCTTCTTCATACATGATGTCCTGAAGGAATTCGATATCTGGCGTCATTGAGATACTAAAGTCGAATAGTTTTAAATCCCCAGCATGTTCCAGCACCCATTTCTGGGTACCTTTCTTGATGAGGGTCTGTAAATCATCAGTTTCTGATTCTTCGAGATAGCCTTTCCTTAACAGATTCAACGCCAAACCAGCCATATTGCGCATAGTTTTTCCGGCATTGAATTGCGTTTGGACTTTCTGACCAACTCTAGGTAAGGTTAGAACATTAGCGGTATGGCTGATGAAGGCGCTAAGACCTTCTCGCCGGATTTCGCTTCCGTTGTCCTCGTGATGAATTTTTGCATTACTTTTGATATACATGTCATGTCCTCCATATCATAAGAGGTGGTGTTGCCACCACCCCCGTTGAAAAGGACATCACCCCTAGCCTGTTTTACCAGTTTAGATTTGAGTGATGTCTTCATAATTAACCCTTGGTTCCGACTGCTTTTCTAAATGAATAGATCAGCTGACTACCTTTTGTTTCGGGACCTTCCACAATGGCAGTTGCCAATTCAGCGTAAGACGCTGAGTAGAGATCCTTTACTTCATCAGGTGACATGTCGGCGGCAGGGTCTGGAAGATTCATGCCGTTGTATTTGAAAACACGTTTAAGCGCTTGTACTTGGATAGCCATATCGTTCTCCTTAACCCCAAAGTGCCGGTGTTGCTGCAACTTCCGCTGCAGGTTGAGAATTATCTGAACTACCCGTACCGGTATCACTACCAGTATCTGTCACGCTTTGACCATTTTCTTCTTCTTCATCTAAACCACCTTCTTCGCCACCGACTGTTGCTTCGGTTGCGGTAGCCGGTGTTGCTGGTTTAGCTGTTGATGATTTACTAATGGACGTTGTTGCTTTCTTTTGAGACTCTTTCTTAGCCGCCTCTAGGATTGCATTCGTATTTTCAATTTGTTCTGCTAGTGATTCATGTGAACCCACATAATTACTCAATAGCGTTACGAATTCCGCATCCAGTTCATCCGCTGTCGCGGTGAGACTCAATGGGGTACTCAGAGCAGCAGTGTCATCGCCTGTTTTGCTTGGTTTTGGCAAGACCGTCACTGATAAGGTGCCGTCCTTGTTCGCCGCGATTAACATGTTGATACTGCCGCCGTTTTTTAATAAAGCTTGAAGTTGCTTAAACATTTTTTGGTTCTCCGAATAATTACGGATAGCCATCCCCCAGCGGGAGATGAAGCTACCCGTAGGGTTTAAAGGTTATTGCAGGTTTTGTATTACTTAGCGTGGTAAAACATGACTTTAGGAATTTTCCCCGCATAGTCAAAATCGGCCACTGCCAGCACTGATTTGATGATTTCGTCTTTCTTGCCATTCATCAGTTTGGAATAATCCTTACCGATGGCAGCTTTCAAGCCTAGCTCATCAAGTATCACTTCGATTTCAGATTTCGTCATCGTATCTAGATACTCTTTATTCAATTGCCAGTGTTTAGCCATATCGACTTCGAGGAACGTCAATAGCTGACGCAGTTCGCGTTCGTCTATCTTGTCTTCGATTGATGCCGCCAAAGCTTTAAATAAAGCCGCCTTGACCGCACCATCTGCACCTAAGAGCAGTGTTGCTATTTCACCTAACTTACCGGTTTCGCTTGGCAGTTCGCTCTTCGTGAGAGTTGCGTATGCTTTGCGTAGTTTTGAACCGTCAATTTTGTTGCCAAGATCGCAGAGCCCCAGAGCCAATAACGCAGCCTGGTTCTTTTGCTCATTGGCAAATAACTCTTTGGTTAATATCTTGCGCCATACTTTCACGCGATACTCTTTCACGCGCGTTGTATCTGTGACTGTTACCTTTGCTGCAACCTCCGCCTTGTCACCTGTTTCAGATTTGGCTTGCGCCTTGTCTTGTCCAGATGCTTTAGTTTCGGCCTTGGTAACTGCCTGAGCTGCTTCCGCTTCCGCTTTCTCAGCTTTCAAACGTTCTGCAACCTTAGTGCTGTTGCAAGCCGTATCAAAGCATTGATTACGGTAAACCTGACCAACTGATCCAGGCAAACCACTTAGCGCCGCGCCATAACTAGCACATGATTTGCACGCCTGAGCTTGCTCATCACCAACTCCTGCTGCGCCTTCAGCTACGAGCTTGATTCTGGTGAAATTATCACCTGCTCGAATAATTCTTACTGTCGGGCACTCATCCTTCAAAGCTTCTTGACGGATAACCAACTCAGATTCGGTCTTGGTGTCATAACATGACCCGTTAGTGCAATGACCTTCACTGATAGCCTCGGCAAATAGCTGAGACTGATTGGTTGAGTTGTACTGGCAGCCGGCGCATTCTTGTTTGTCAAAAATGGCTGTAGCTAGGTTTTTGGAAATTTGCTCAAGCTGTTGCTTAAATTCCTGAATCGACGGCAAGTTAGGCAGCCCCAGAATAATCCCCAGAGACTTGTCCTGCTTTTCCTTCGTTACGGTTGCAAGAAGCTCGGCATGGCCAAGCGTGATCTTTTTCTCCGTAAGAGCATCGCGAACACCTTGAGAGCACTGCATCAAACTCAGACGCTTCTCAAAGGTACTACGTGCCCACCCAAGACGTTTAGCAGCCTCGTCATGGTCGCCTTTGTGCTGCGCAAGAATCTTTGCAGCAACTTCAGCTTCCTCTGATGGGCTCATAGCAGCACGGTCGATATTCTCGCTCGCGCTGGCAGCAGTGGCCTGCTCATCGGTCAATTCACGGATATGCACTGGTATTTCGTAGTCATCTCCATGAACTTTCTTCGCGCTACGCCAGCGACGCTCCCCTGCAACGATCTGGAATGTGCCATCCCCTAAAGGACGTACCAGAATTGGCTGGAGAATGCCTTGTGCAGCGACTGATGATTCAAGTTCAGCCATTTCTTTTGGGTCAAAGTGACGACGCGGATTGAGTCCTTGTACGATTTGACTAATTTTCAAGTGTGTCTGTTGTTGCATTATTGTTGCCTCCTAGATAAACGCAGAGACACCAACCCCAATGGGGAAGGTATCCCCACAGGGTTTTGCACTTTGACATGCATTGAAATTCCGTAAAACGGATGTTTTGAAATACGTCTGTCGAGCAGACATTTTCTGGCTTTCACCAAAAAAACTTACGCATCATACATGCGTAAATTCTCTCCCGATGTCGTGTAAAGACATGCGTGGTGATGCTATTTTGAAAAGGGTATGTCTAGCGGCCAATTCTGGGCTAGATGAAAGGACTAATTTTGAGTTACTGCATGAAATGCTTTACTTTTTACGTGTCTAAGCTAACACAGTGCTTATATTGCAGATTTATTTAGGCTACGTCAAGAGTTTTGCTCTTTTCCGCAATTTACTTATGACCTATTATGCCACGAACAAGGTTTCTCGGAACACCCAATCCCGCAAGATAATCAATAGCTTCAGATTTTGAGATGGATTGATCAGAAATTACCGTACTCCAGACGCGGTGACCTGAATGAGCTGCCTCCACAGCTCGTGCTGCTTGGTTTTGATCTTCAATACTTGCAATAATCATTACCGAGGGCCTCATACACATTGCTCTTGCGATTGCAGTATGGAATGCATCAGGATCTTCTCGCACTACCGGGAGAGAGGTCGCGCCGTAAATCGCGTATTCTGGAGGGTCCTCATCCGTTGTTTCATTAGCAATAATACTTTCAAGTACAGCCTTCAGCATTGATGTCACGCCAGTTGCCAAACCACTGACGATATAAATCCCAGGCTCATGGGATGCGACCAGCTCCTTTATTTTCAGAGCCTCATTCTCATTAAACCCGACCTGTATGAACTTTTCTGTACTGGATATGGCATTCATTTTTAATTACCTTGACCTTCACTATCTATTTGTGAACTCTACAGGCCTAACTGAACCAGCCTTATCCTTAACCACTACCGTAGAGGCAATCTTGTCATGCCAGCCTTGCTTTCTGTCATCAAAGGCAATCCATATAAAACCTAAAAATAATGGAATCATAGAGATGAAGTACGCAAAATAGCGGCCTATCCCCTGTCCTGTCGTGACTGGTTCACCTGTCTCCGCATCAAGAACTTTCAGGGACAGCGCCATTTTGCCCGGCGTGGCTGCCCGGTGTACCCAAAACAGGATCGTAGCAATCATTGGCAGAATCCATTCCACCAGCACCCTTAAAGGAGCCATGGCCGAAACACTGTCATTCAGATAATCGGAACCGAAAAACATGAATAGGATCGGGATGGTAATCATCACAATCAGTAATGAATCAATAAGGCTGGCTCCAGCGCGCGCCCAGAAGCCTGCATATTCGTAGTTGTCAGATTTGCTCATGTTTGTCCTAAGTTTTTTATTTTAATTGGAGGTTAATTGTTTACCACGTCACTTAATTGATTTGCGTGTTCATACCATTGAAATGTAATTACATCTCGGTGACCAGTTATTACTCTGTCAACTGCAACATAAGAAAGTCCCGTGTAATACAGACCAGTTTCAGCTTCTTCTGCCTCAATCTTAGCCTTCAACAAAAATTCGATATCATCACGTTCTGATGGATCATCCAGCACATCGAAATGCTCTGCCAATCTTGCAGCCTGCACCTCTCCATCAACTTCATCGTTAGCATATCCAATCATTGCAGTCGTGATGGAAGTAATTTTCACCGCTTCGCCCGTTTCTTTGTTTCGCATCCAGGTACCAATTTCCATGATTATTCCTTTTTTAGTTTCTGAATTTAGTTATGGCATTATTCGTACCATAAGTCGTTATTCTTGATATATGTGAATAGAATAATTATTAGATTGATCAAACACCACGCCATATTTCTTCTCGAAATAGTCTTTTTGAACATCATGAATCACATCACGGATATCTACAAACGGGTCATCCTTATCCAAGTAGAATAATTTAATTAAATCATCTTTATGTTCATCTAAATCTAATTCAAATTCCATTTCATCTGTATTTTTAGAAAACCCGCATAACGAATATGTTACATTCATTAGTCAACCCAGAAGAAAAAACCGAGGGCAAGCCCTCGGTATAAGGCATCGTGCGTAGGGGAGAACCGCCACACAATGTTGTTTGAACACAAGGAGATGTCCAAATGAAAGTATTGCATGGAATTTTCGACAGGCTGATGAAAAATAACGTGGATTTATTGGTGCTATTTAATTTAATTAGCACCAGTATATTTTCCGAACTCATTATCAGCGGGTTCATTCAATATATTTAATGTCATATTTTTTGATTGCAATACTACAGACGTATGCATCAAATTCATGAATGTTAACTGGGCTTCCTCTGCCTCACCTAACTGAGCATGAATTGCACCTGTATCAACTGCGTAGATATTGCCAAAACGCTTTGCACCATCCCATTGTGGTGTATGACCCACCATCACCCGGCCCATGCCTTCTACGCCCGTTGTATCTGATGCTTTGATGCGAGACCTCCCCCACAAAGCATTTTCAATAACATGAGTGTCGCCCTCTTCAATTTTTTGAATAAACTCTTGCCAATTCAGTCCTGACTGGACTTCTGCATGTACGATTCCGACTTTGCCACGCGGCGTATCCACTTCAATGACCAGCGGCAGTTCGCGTATAGCAGCTAGTATCTCATCTCTTTTACATTTTGGTGTACTGACCCACCAACCCAATCCATTATGCTTTACCATCCAGTGTTGGTCGGTTATTTTTGGACATGCCCCATCAGCATATAACTGCATCAGCATATCTTCATGATTGCCACGTACAGCATGAACGTATGGTTGTGCCAGGAATTTTGCTACGCGCGCAGATTCGGCACCGCGATCAATTAAATCCCCTACTGAGAACAATCGGTCTTTCTCCGGATTAAATCCCACATTAGCCATTGCTAACAACAACAATGTGAAAGCGCCGTGAATGTCACCAACTACAAAGTCGCGACCGGACTCGTTGATTGTGAATCTCTTTACTAATTTAGACATAATTTATAGTTCCTCGATTTCCCATAGGCCGTCAGTAGGCTTCCTTGATGGGTTCTCAAGGTTATCTAACTTAATGGCTTCCATTAGCGCCAACAACGCCTGACGAGTATGTGGGCTTTTCCCACCACCACCGAACCCAGAACAGAACTCAACAGAATCACCAATCCCTAGTAGCCCTTCTTCCATAGATTGAACCGCTACGATGATATCCCCGTCGTCTTGCTGGATAATCCTTAGCCTGCCGCGGGGACTCATATCTTCCAGTCGCTCTACTACTCTCATCATGATTTAGCTTCTTCCATTGATTATATGTTGCTGACCATCCAGCTTTTAACCTTGGCTGCCACTTCATGCGCTTTTGCTAGGTCGAAATCTTCATTTGTTCTCAATTTAGATTCCATATCGATCCACAGATTTGTGTGTTCTGCACCAAACTGAGTCCCAACTGTAGTGCGTATGTTGTTTAGTTCATCCACGATATTGTCCGGGCCTAATCCGCCTGCATAGCCACATAGCTTATTAGTGAATGGTTTCGGCCACGCATCAGGGCTTTTACCTAAACCACCTGAAGCATCGAATAAAATCCCGTGAATGTCAGGATTGTTTCGATTGGCGTGGTTAAAGAGTAAGGTAATATCCTGATTGGATTCGTTGTACTGAGTGATGAATTGTGTTCCCACCCCGGAGTTATGATGATAAATCCCGCTTGCAGTACAACGGATAAGCCCTTTTAGTATTGACTCATCCATGTGTTTTGCATTGAAATTTAACTGAACCCTCTGGTATTCATTTAACTCGGCAGTGAGCTGGGCATCTTCGGCAACCAGTCTGGACAGGACTTCTTTCCCGCATAAGTGAGCTGCTTTATTTGAATTGGGCAGCGCCTTATAGAATTCATTACGCCATTCTTTAGTTGGGTAACGTGAAGTTCCTTCGCGCTGATCAGATATTAATATTGCCCACTCGATGAATGGGTATTGGTCTGATAATTTTGCCAATGCTAACGGATCTATTTTGTCATCGGCACCAGTGAGTGTCAGGTAAGAAATTTTCATTTGGTAAATGTTTCAAATAAGTAGTAGATACAACCTATTCTATGCATTACCGAATTTTGTCAAATTTTTGATGAATTTATTCTGCCAGTAAATGAAATTAAAGCCGAGACAATGCTATCCCAGCTTTCAATCCTAACTTGAATTTCTAGTTATGGCTGCTGTGGCTTTCCTTCAGGCGCAGTCCTGTTCTCACGGCGCTCGCGCATTTTCTGGCGTGCCGCCTTGCGTTCATCTGCTGTCAGGACATTATCGCCATTTGTGTCCATCTTACTGAACATTTCATCTGCACGCTTTGCGTGTTCAGCACGGGTTACATCGCCTTGGTATTTGCCATGATGGTTAGCATCAGGACTCGGCACAGATTCCGCCAATGCGGTAGCACATGCCAGTGTTAACAATGCACCTAGAATCATTTTTTTTATTTTCATTTATTGCCTTCCAAAGTATTAAGTTGTGGTTCATGGTTTAAATCGGTTGATGCTACTGGTTAATGCTTTTCATGCGCATCGGGTTGACACCTGCTTATCTGTGAAAAATTTATACCTGTCATAAGCCAAGTAACCAAGTGTGCGGTGTTTTGCCCCGCGTGGGCAGTTAAAAGAGTGCGCCTTATGCTCACCCTTCGGCTTACCGCAATTAGCGCATTTGGGCGGCTTTAATGCTCTTGAGGCGAAATCTAACATAGCCCCTAATCCCACTCTTGCTCTTTCATGACTATCACTTCATTAATTTTTTCTTTAATCATGTGATTAAGTTTTGCTGTATTTACTTCAAAGAACACTTCGTTCTCCATCCCGGCATAATTCCGCTGCGTGTCTTCGTCCTGGAGCAAGTTTTCTACATAGTCTTGTGTGTACTTTGGAAAATAGTTTGGTGAACCGCTATCTAATGGAAAGAACACATTTTGGCGCGGATTTATTGGTGCTGTCAGTAACTTACCGTCCATCTTGAACCATACGCGGCGGTTCAACATGTCTTTAAATATTAGCGTATTCATTCTGCATCCTTAGGTAACTGTCTCTACCTATTCTATGGATTTATTTGTTTTGTCAATTTTTGTGCTACTGAGTGATGAGGTAGCCTTCTACCTTTAGTCCGTAAGCATCCATAGGTAAATCAGAATGAATCGCAATTTGTCTTGCGGTTTTTGATTGTGTCATTAGATCGATATAGACAGGCGTTTCGAGTTTTTCCTTGTGCTTATCCATGACAACCATCACCACCGGCTTCATGCGCCAAGTCTTGTTCTGCTTAACCACGAAACCTACATCACCAGTGTTTAACCTGACCATCGTCCCGACAGGATAGATACCTATCACCTGAATGAACTGGTCCAGTATTTTTGGATGGAACAGCTTCCCCTTATTCTTGTACATGTAATCAAGGGCAATATTAGGCGGCAATGCAACCGGGCAGTTGCGGCCGTTAATCAGCGACACGTAGTTATCAACGATGCATATCATGCTGCCATAGAGTCCAATCTGGCCGCCCTTCCTGCCCATTGGATAGCCGCTACCGTCGTAGTATTCGTGGTGATTTGCTATGATTTCTTTAACGATTTTACTTTGATTGGTTTTATTAGCGATCTCGATGCCGTTCTGCACATGGTCGTCTTTATACACCCTGAACTTGGTTATGTTCTTGATGGTATTCAGCTTCGCAACGCCCTTGGGCTTTACTTCGCCGCAATCATGCAGCATGCCGCCCAGACCAACTTCAACCAGATCGTCTTTAAACAGGCACATCTCGCGTCCTAACGCGACCATAAGCAACGAGACATCAATCGCGTGCTGGTAGGAGTGTTCGTCCAGCTTTCTGATGTTATTCACCAGATGCATTGCTTCCGGGTTGCGTGCAATGCTGTCTACTACGCTCTCTACCGCATCTTTCGCCACATTCACCGATTCATGCAACGTAGAATCGTTCATATCCATCGCCAGCGTGTTCTGAGTGGCTTCAATGAAGTTATCCTGCGTTTTTTTAGCCACCGGCACCTCGTTTGCCAGAGATGTCGTGGTCACATAATTGGTCATCTTTTCTGAAATCTGGCTGTTACTGAAAGAGAATTCATCACGGATGTCCTTTACGGACTGCATGCGTATCATGTCTTCCTGTACCGAGGTATTCAGGTGCTTTCTTGATTGGTGTACTTTGTTTGGATTAAAGTTTTCTTTGATTTTTGGCGTGCCAGTGATCATATCGACCAGTGGGGAGATGAATGACCGGAATATCCTTGTCTTTACTGGATATTGCTTCTGTGCTTCCTGTTTTCTCTCCGGTTTAGCGGCGGCTGCTATTTTATGGTCAGCCCATGCATCTGTTTTTTCCGGCGTCCTGACAGGCGTTTCCGCTGTCTTTGGCAGTTTTGTATCTACCGTCCCGCCATTCTTGGCGACTTCTTTAGGCTGCTGAACTGAATTTAGTGGGGCAGGCTTGTTAAGTATCTGCTGTTGTGGTGCTTTTGGCGCGAATGTGACATTCACTGAACGCGCCTTATCTGCGATGATGTATTGGCAGACTTTTCGGATTTCGTTAAGTTCTTTTTCTTCTTCGAGCAGAAATCCCTTGAAAATGAAGCGCGATTCTTCCCATGGAATATCTAAGGACGCAACATACATGCCTAGGCTAACGTCAGCGACATCGACCTTAATCTCGTTATCAAGCAGTGCTCTATTCAATCCATCATCCATCTTAGTTTATCCAGTTATCGGGCAATCAGTATTCGCAGGAACGCGATACAGGCAGAATTTACATCATTGGGGAGAAACGGGTGATTAAATATAACACTTGTTTTTGCGGTTATTAAAATCCTACTTCTAACCACCCTCATCCAAGGGTGTATCCAGCTTGAGGTCCCCAGCACCGTTCTGTTAGTGGGTTCTAACCACCCTCAAACAAAAGGGTGTATCCAGCGATGGTGTATCCGGTTACTTTGTATCGGATGTTCTAACCACCTCTCATCCAAGGGGTGTATCCAGCAGAATCCATGAAACATAAACTTCGCGCAACGTTCTAACCACCTCTCATCCAAGGGGTGTATCCAGCTACGATACCATGTTCTAAACACCCTCATTCAAGGGTGTTCCAGATACAAGAATATTCTCAAGTATTTTCGACTTGGCTCTAACCACCCACCAAGGAATGGGTGTATACAATTACTTCGGGCTGCATTAGATGAAAACGAATGTTCTAACCACCCTAACGAGGGTGTATATAGCCTTTATAAAAAAATATCATCCATATGCCTATTCTAACCACCTCCGATGATGGGGTGTATCCAACGGATTCTGGCATTTTTGAAATGCTTGGCAAGTTCTAACCACCAGTTAAAAGGTGCATTCAGCTTGCTGCTTTGCTATACGGTCCTTTGAGTCGTTCTAACCACCCCACCGATGAATGGGTGTATCCAACCTCAGCAGCGCTTGGCAATGTGCATGGTATGTTCTAACCACCCCAAAGGGGGTGAATCCAACAACAGCTTGGTCTGAAACTGAGTCATTCCTGTTCTAACCACCCCTCATCCGAGGGGTGTATTCAACCCAAGTGCCTTGACGAGCAATGTAATCAAAGTTCTAACCACCCCGGTGAAGGGTGTATCCAGCATTGCCCAGCAATGGCGCGCAGCTGCGGGGTTCTAACCACCCTGACGAGGGTGTATCAAACTGGAGGGCAACATGCAAGAAGACTAAGGCCGAAATAACCACCCACCAATGAGTGGGTGTATCCAGTGGATGTAAGCAGAGTAATATGGGGCGAGCTATTCTAACCACCCGACGAAGGGTGTATCCAACAAACAAACCTCCTGGTGCACTGTAGCAATCGTTCTAACCACCTCCAATAAAGAGGTGTATCCATCTTTCATGACCGTCTAAGAGTGCAATTCTGGTTATAACCACCCACCAATGAATGGGTGTATCCAATTGCGTCAGACGCTCCGTCTTACCTTGGCATGTTCTACCCACCCACCGATGAGTGGGTGCATCCAACAGCTCTTCAGAACTTATTTTTTCTCGACTTGTTCTAACCACCAACCAATGAGTGGGTGTATTCAATAATGATCGATGGAGAGTTTTCTATTGCTGTGTTCTAACCACCCGCCAATGAGTGGGTGTATCCAATAGTTGCCCGGCTTGAGCAATGTGGGCAGCTGTTCTAACCACCCACCAATGAGTGGGTGTATCCAATACGGAACAGTGTAGTTGTGCTAATGCACTTGTTCTAACCACCCACCAATGAGTGGGTGTATCCAATAAGGGACGTTACTCCCGTGGACATACACAAGTTCTAACCACCCACCAATGAGTGGGTGTATCCAATGATTATTTTGATTTTCATGAGAATTTACAGGTTCTAACCACCCACCAATGAGTGGGTGTATCCAATAGATAATTAGTAAGATATTGATTTTTTAAAGAACAGTAACGCTTTTTGCATTAAAAGAGGCGTGAATCACGCCTCTTTTAGTTTTAAACCAGTATGCTTTCCGGAATAAAGCTGATTGCTTTATTTTCTGCCGCCCAGTATGGAGCTTTATGCGCCGCCTGTATAGGAGCGTAGCCTTCAAGCGGCCACGGCATGACGCGATGTTGCCACATCTCGTTTGCAGCTTCATCCTCTTCAACGTAAATCGATTGGATAGTGCCGCCTTCTTCTTGGGCAATTCTGCCGAACCCGGTACGGCCTCTTGCGCCAATGTGTGTCACATACGTTTGCAGTAAATCATAGATTCTGTCTGCATCACCGATACAGTAAGCCGAGAATGTCTTCACATGACGCACAGGAATGAACTGAAAGTGATTTTTAAGCGCACCACGCTGAGTGTCTATCTTTATAGACAGCGGCTCAAGCGGGAACTTGAGCGCTCGCTTGCGCTGTAAAGTACCGTCCGCCAGCATGGTCGCCATTAATTCCGCGTCAGTTTTTCTCGTCCACATACGCATTTCATGTTGAAGAACAGCATCAGCGATGAGCGCCGATGACTTCCAGCACCACATTTCGCCATTCTCAGCTTTAACTAAAGGTAATTTCTCGCCTATTGTACGGATGCTTTTCTTATTCGTACAATCTGGATTGCTCTGAAGGTATTCCTGCGTCACGGCGTAGGCAAGCAACGCATCAAGATGCAGCGGCATTGACATGCCGGATACCGCAGTCACTAGTTTGAAATCAACTCTCAATGCCTTCATTATGCGGCTTCTTTCATTGGCTTGAAGAATAGCCACATGTCGTCAATCGTTAATTTCGATATTTCTTCTACCGCAGCCTCGGCATAAGTGGCAGCTACGCCCTGCAGTTCGTAAAGCCCTGTATTTTCATTAAAGGCGATCACTGAATTAGGATTGCCGTTGTCATCCACATTGTTACCATTGAACACACCGCGCATCTGATCCACGTTGAATCGTCCAAAACCGTGACGCACCAAGCCACCTAACGCTTGCTCATTCATCAATTCCAGTACGGACATCAGGATCAAGCCCTTTTGCGCGTCTGTCAGATGGTCTTCCATGTCGATACGGAAATGCAATTTAGTTCCGATGGCCATCGCTTCAAAATTCATGATGTTGGCCAAAGTTGTTTTCTTGTTGATGGTTTTATCTTCCTTGCGCTTCGCATTGCCGGCCAATACTGCCAACTGATGATCAGTCACCTCGGCTTCCGTATCAACCAAACCTTGCTCCAGTAAGGTCAAATTGACCACGCGGTAAACATCATCAGAACGGATGGATTGTATGGTGTGAACCAGCTTGTACCCGCGCAACGGCGTCGCCACTTCACTTTTATCTGAACTGCGATAAACATCCATCGGGATATCAACACCCATGTAATCCGGTACCGCCCCGACTGAGATTGTTTCTTCAAGGAACGGCAAAGCGTCATGTACCTTCATGCCGGAACGCATCAGGCGCGTACCACCGCCGAACACGCCCATATAGACATTTGAACGTGCTCTCAATACCTCTTCAACCGAAACATCGTTCTCGCCATTGGCTGAAACTGCGCCACATAAAAGCCCGGAAAGGAGATCAACAGACAGATGTGAGCCCTCTGCAGTTAAATGATTCACGAGAATTGCGGCAGCCTTTCGACGTAAGCGGCCACGAATATCGTTAGCTGGAAAGTAGGGCACTCTTGAAACCCCTTTGGGGCCGACAATAGGCTGAGTCACTGTACCATTGACTGATTTGCCATCAGCAGTGGTATAAGACTCTGATGAACAATGTAATGGAGATGTTAATGATAAAACGCCTTCGATGTGATTTTGAGTGGTCATTGTTTTTTCCTTAATTAATTAGATTTTATTTTTAATTCTTGCAAAGTTGGTGCGGCAATTGGTTCCGCATAAAGCACCGCTGTTAACGCCCAAATCTCTCCAGGCGTACACTGATTGATAATATGCAGGTCTGCCGCCACCGCAGGTTCATCATTGCCGATAGCCACGATCTGCGGCCTTAATTGCCCTGCAATCAGGCTGTCCATATCGCGCACAGGCTTAACAAACGGGGTGTGAAAAGATTTTGCCGCGCTCTTCTTGCTTGAACCATCAGCAATACGCGCACTCAGCCTTAATGCGGCATCACGCGCTAAAATAAGCTGCTTGCGGCGAATGATGAGCATTTTTTCACCAAAGCGAACCTGATATACGTCAGGGCTGTAATTCACCGGTGTACGCCACACTAAATGCTGCGTCTTCTGGTCCCCTCGCATCATAATGAAAGGCGCATTTGGAGGATTGAGTAGCCAGAAGGCAATATCATTGTTAGAAGCAAATTTGTAAACGCCGGACTCGGTGATGACAGAACTCATCCATGCTTGCGTCCACGGATCCTGAGAAACCGCAGCACAGTACCCGCATACAATGTCGCTATTATTGGCAAGGTCGCCCCAGTTAGTGAAGGTACTAGAAAGACTTGAACTGACCACCAGTTCGCCCTCTGCATGGGGAAAGCCACACATCATGCAAACGCCAGCTTTTTCAGCCGGAATGCCAATTGGCTTGAAGCCTTGATGTGCAGAGGCTTGAATCGCTAATTTGCTGGGAGAAATCATTTTCATGACTGCGCCCCTATCGACTTAATAAATCGACCGTAACCGCGTGAAATAAGATTTCCTACCTGCCAGACACCTTCCAGCTTGGCATTCATCCAAACCTCGGCGTCAATCAATGACATGTACTCTTTAGAAAGCCCGTCTGATGACTTCATGTGTAAACCGATATTCTTCATCGGGAAAATACGAAGCTCAAGCTGCTCGCGCGATGGAGGCTCAAATCCAAACTTTGCACATGTGCCATCGATGCCGTAATAGGACTCACCGCTGACACCGCCCCAGATGCGGTCTGCTATCAACGATTCAATATCGGTGCTACGCGCATCCTCGCACCGTCTTTTCAGGACGAGCTCACGTAAATTGTATTTCACCGGGTATTCCGTATAGGATATACCAAACTTACGCTGCTCAAGTTCGATCTTTACCGCACACCCCGCCGCACTTGAGGCAACTTTTAATATAGAACCCAGATGCGGGATAAGCATCCCTTCCATCTCAGGGTCGGCAATCACGCCCGCCCAGGCTTGTCCACCAATAACCCTTACCGGCGCACGCCCGTTGAGAGGAATTGGTTTATCAAAAGTCTTGATAATCTTTTCCTTGCTTACCGTTTTGATTTTTCCTTCCACCTCGGCAGTTTGTTTATCCCAAACCGCGAGCTCGGTGCCATAGTGAAAGAATTCAGGTGGGAACATCTCTGATTTAGCCAGCTTCTCACGGAACTCCGCTGGCGGGCATTTGAAACCTTTTGGCCAATTAATTCTTATTAATGTCTGATGCATTAGTTTCCCTTTTTTTTCGTTACCTCAATTATTAGCACAACAATTGCCAATGTCAAATATTTTATGTTACTCTTGTTTCATCAATTTATTCCTAGAGAAAATAAATGGCAAAAAGCTTTACAGTAACCTGTCCTAAATCCAGTCTTGAAGCGGCTATTCAGGATTTTGATGTCATGGGAAACAACCCGATATGGGTTAAAAATAAAGCCAAATCACTCTTAGAGAGAAGACTTACTGACGGCAATGTTGACATTAATTCACTGAATAAAACGACATCCGGTGGAGAGACGGTTCGTATGCTTATCTCTCTAGGTGGCGCGCCGGAGATGGTGTTAAAAACATTGGTTGAAAAAACAGGCCTTCATGAAAGCGAAGTGGCAAAGCGCGTGATTAACCTCATTGCTTCAGAAGCGCTAACAAACAACCGGCACCTTGACGCGGAAACACCTGAAGGCGCTAAAGCTTTTGTAGCTGTTCTGCAAAATGCAGGTTATTCAGATATCAGACCCGAACAATGTTCATTTTATCTGCAGAACAAAGCCAGCCTTGAAAATAGGAAGATTGGCCTATCTGAAGCAGCAACGGGAACCGGTAAAACTGTTTCGATGCTAATTAGTGCCGCTGAAGTGGCAATAAAGACTGGTAGCCGAGTTTTAATTGCTGTTCCAACGATTTCATTGATCCATCAATTCAAATCAGCTTACACGGCGTCATTAAGTGACAAAGTAATTAGCTTGTCTGACTCCATTGCACAGCAATTTGGTTCAGCCCCAGATATCCGCAGTATTTTCGGGCGACAAGAATTCGTAAGCGAGGCCTCTCTTGCCTCTATACTTGCGTCAGGCGATCTAAGCGACGAACACCAGCAGCTAGCCGCCCTTTGGCTGGAAAACGCTGTAAAAGCCGGTAGCAAAGACCCTGATGTATGGTTGGTTTCGTCATTAATGAGCGCAACCGGAGATGAGCCCTTTCCTGTCAACGATGTTAGGCTGGATGAGTATGTGTTAAGCAACGACATGGGCTTCAGGGCTTACAAACGACAAATGGAGCGGCAATCCACGCATGAAGCTGAAATTATTCTGGCCACGCATGCGATGCTTGGTGTCGATTTCAGGTCCAGATTGATGGCAGGAAGGAAGGACGCTGACCATCAAGAATTATCTGCGGCATTGGACGGTACATTCATTGAATACATCAGTGCAATGAAGCGCGATTCGGAAATGCGCCGCGCCAAAGAAGATGATGAGGGAAAAATCACGCGTTCAATAGAAACTGTTGCTGCCAAAAGATCAGAGTTGTCTCATTACGAAAACGAACGCGGTCGTACACTGGTTAGAATTACTGAAGAGATGGGCTCTATTCCTGCTTACAGGTATCTGATTATTGATGAATGCCATCAGTTTGAATCATCCCTGTCCAGAGTGCTGTCAAATTACGTTGCAGTGCGCCAAATCGAGCGCGAGTTAAAGGATTTAGCGAACGCAGGTGCCAAAATAAGCAGGACAAGCATTAAGCAGGTTTCACTGGCACTGAAGGATATTATGGCTTGCGCGCCCAAAGCGGATGTTGAATCAAAAGGTTCAGATATGGTTGTGATGAATGCCCCGGCCAACCAGGATTACCACCCTGAATTGATTCCTGCCATCGCCACCATCGTCAATGTGCTGGACGCTATTAAAGCGCCCCCTAAAGAAGCGCCGCCTGAAGCGTTTAGACTTTTTGCTGCACTTAAAAAGGATTTGTTTGCAATGAAGGGTGTCGTTAACGGTGCTTATGGCACATTAAACTTCTCCCCTACCCGCCGCTTTCCACAAATGACAATCGGCAGGCCGTCCATTGAGTCCATCCTGCGACAGCTGTGGGCGTTTGTAGAAGGTGCGTCATGCGTGAGCGCAACCATCTATTTACCAAAAGGCGACAGCTCAACCGCGTGGTATCTGAAATCAGTCTTGGCCATTCCGCAGAACCGCGAGGCCGAATACGCGCCTAATGTTGGCTACTGGATATATAGACCAGTAAAAGAAGTGTGGCAGCCGTCAAGCGAGCAGGATATTGCAAAACTATCCCCACCCTACTTCAAGTTGAGCCGCACAAACGCTGCTGAATTTGATAAGGTATCGGCGAACTGGCACCAGTCTGTAGCTGAAACCATTGCGAACAAGATCATCCCGACCGCCGAAGGTGGAATATTAACGCTCACCACGTCATATAAAACGTGTGAAGAGGTGGCCAAGCAGATTAAATTGCTGTCCCCTGACACGCAGGTTGTACATGCGGTTCCGGGCTTTTCATTGTCGCAACAGAAAATCCAGTTTCTGAAATTGCGAAAAGAAGGAAAGAGTGCAGTCTGGGTGGCAACTGGAGCCGCATGGACAGGGCTGGATGTGTCCGGCAAGGACATCGGCCTGAGTGCGGATGAGGATGATTTATTAACCGATCTCGTCATACCAAGACTGCCATTCAACACCAACCGGTCAATCACGCATGAGCATCGCAAGATTTATAAACCATCGATCAACTGGGAAATATTTGAAACCTGCTTTGCATTGCGCCAGGCGTTAGGGAGACTGGTTCGCCGTAAAGATATTAAGAAAAACAGAAGAATATGGATGCTGGACGGAAGGATTGTTGGCCCAGACGCTGCAAAATATACAATGTTTCAGAAAATACTGGATAAATACAAAATTATTCAGCCTTGATGGGAATAACTAAAACTTGATGGCGGAAAAGGTGAGATTCGAACTCACGGTGGGCGTGAACCCACGACAGTTTTCAAGACTGTAGCATTAAACCGCTCTGCCACTTTTCCTTAATATTAAATAATCGCAAGCGCACCGTAGCTCTCTCAAGTGCTCTAATACCAAATGTAACTACTTCCTCTTACGATTATTCAAACCTAACTGGTCGGTGTGGAGAGATTCGAACTCCCGACATCCTGCTCCCAAAGCAGGCGCGCTACCAGGCTACGCTACACACCGAAAAAACTTACAAACTATCGTCGAAAAAAAACCCGACATCTGCCGGGCTTCCAGTAAATATCCTGATAAGACAGGATTACTTATAGCCCGATGCCTTCACGCGAGGTGAAAGTGACGGGTTGCTAGAAGCCGCAATGAAATATAGTTTGTTCATAGGTCGCGCACTCTACAGAAAAAACTTATTGATTGCAAGGGTATTTGAATTAGGGTATCCGTAATACGATTAATGGCAGCCATGGAATATGATTCGCCGTTAATCTGTATTTGATACTTTTTATGTGGCATTGGAAATTAGCAAACCGATAACCGATACGCTGACGCGGCTATTGGCGCTTTTCATTATTTGGTCGGCGTGCTGCTGTGATGACGCAGTAGATAGCTCAATCGGATCGGCCTCGTTAATGATGCTTACAGACACTCCCCACTTGCGGCCTTGGTTTCGATAAAAATTCAGCAAGGCATCTTCATTCTTGGTCAACGTTGCGAAGATGCGACCATCGAGCGCCTTGACAGCCTCAATACATTTCTGGTCGCCCCCATATAGCTGGCCTAGAGCATTGATAGCGTCCGGCGACAAGTCGGCCAATTGTTGAGTAATCTTAAATTGCCTTGCGCGCCCCTTCATGGTTTTAGTCCATTCATATAGCTATTCTTTCTTGAATTGGTGTTATATCTATTCTTGAACTGTTCTTACAACCGGGTTGCTTTCAAATTTTTTTCTAATATCTTCCGGCAATTTAGCCCATGTAGATACCGCCAGTTTCTTATCTAGACCGTGATGGTTTAAGAAGTCTTTTTTTCCATGTGTGGACATCTTCATCCATTGACGTTCGCCTGTTGTTTTCATACTGAATTAAGCCTTAATTAATGAGAATGTTACAACAACATTATGCACAATTAATTATTTATGCAAATTTAGCCTTTGCTTATCACCAATCAAAACTGAATTGAACACTCTCAGGCACATCCGCCTTCAGCGTTTCCTGCACTTCCATCGCCACTTCTTTTTCATCCACGCATCTGGCAAGGATCTGCTGCAGGTCATAATCCGCACCGGCCAGCCCGTTACGCTCCTTAAACATGGAACGGCTCAGTATCTCGTCATGCTTGGACACCTGCTGTGGCGACAGGCTGATGGTTCCCATATTCACATAGAAGCGGTAAGCCTCGGTGAGTCCTGTCTTGCCATTGGAATTGTGATATCGCTCCAGCATTTCATCTTGCATAATAGCCAGCAATAGTTCAGCACCTTCATAATCAACGTCAAAGGATTCAGCCGTTTCCACATCAAGCACAGTGTTACCGTTCGACAAGGTGCGCGTGCCCATGCAGCCACCTGATGCCTCTCCACCCATCGCCGCTTCAAGCGCAATGTTTCTCATTCCTGTTGCGACATGGAGCAGATTGCCATAGCCTGACACCTGAGAATTCCAGCCTTCTCCAACATGCAAATACTTAGTCTTAGGCATGGCCGGTGGACGAATGCTCACAGGCATGTTTTTAGGTGGATAGAAGGACTTTCCGTTCTGTTGGATATCTACACATTCCTTGAATGCCGCGTGGGGTTTATGAAATGCTTGAAGGCTCCATTGGGCATCTATGGCAATCAAAGTCGTCAACGGGATGACTTCAAACTTCGGCATTTCCTTGGCTCTCGCTGCCCTCACCTGCTCGTCACGGTCAGCTGTCAGGTAATAGCGCAGCAGCTCCAGCATCATATTTGGTGAATATACGTCAGGGCGAATGGCAATATATCCGTCCTTAATTGATCTTCCAATCCACAACCTGCGGCTCATGTCCCAACGGGTTGCCGCAATAAAGTTACGGATGTCGTTCAGTCCCTTCATGTACGCATAACGCTGGTCACCGGCAATGAAATTCTCCATCGAGGCATCTGAGCTCACCGCCACACAAACATGGCAGCCCTGGCGCGCACCGCAACCTGCTTTTGGCTTGGATGACATGATGGCATCTGAAACCACCGCGCATGATGTGCCGCCTGCATCGGCGTAGAGTCTGAAGGTATCCTGAAAGTCTGAATAGGACATTAAAGCACCAGAACCAGCCATGGCCAGCACTTCCCACACTTCATCGGTAGTCCATAAGGCGATAGGTGACAGTACCAGCTCACCATCTTTATTCCGTACCGGTGTCGTATCAGAATCTCCGCGTTCCGTCATGCGGCGCGCACGGGCTTCAGACTCTTCGAATCTGGTACCGAGCAAAGTGACGGCCTCATGCCCTTCTCTTGATAGAGCACGCAGGATGGTTTTGCGCAGCTTTCTGGCCGGGTCTATCTTGTAAGACTGACTACAGTCATGATTGGTACCGGGAAAGGATGGCAAGGCACGACCGCCGATCACGCGCAACGGGAAAGCAGAAGCCATGCTTGGTCTAGCAATATGGGTAGAGAGGTTGACCTTATGCTCGAATGCCCAATCCTGCAGCTTATCCATCTCTTTCATGGCGTAATCCAGATTTTCCGGGTTCTCTACGCCCGTGTCCCCGAACATCGCCATAATCATTGGCTCAATGCCTTCGTTTTTTACGCGCCTGGCTGCCGCAATCATCATGAGGCCTACTGCGCTACTGTCTTTTCCGAAAGATGAGGCTAAAGCGATGGGATTGCCGTTACGCATGACGTTGGCGATAGCATCAATTGAGTTCTCTATGAGAGTCTCAATGGTTTGCTCTTGGATATGGAATTTGGCTGGTGCGTTCATAATGAATCCTTTTGATTGGATTCACTATGTCAGTGAATGTTATTTCGTCAAATTTTGGTAGCTAATTAGTAGCTGGTTGGTATCCTATTCTTCTCAAAAAGCTCTCGTTAGTAGGATCATCCATATATTTCCAACCCACAATGCTTAACGCTTCCGGCTCACTACGAAAGGTTTTTATTATCTGAAAAAACAAATCCTCATTCCGCAAAAACACCCATTGGTGATGCTCTGGATTATATTTTCCATAAAATTTCCTTGCCACTCGCGCCATGATATCACCCAACATAGGATCATAAGGATAAACTGATATATTTAGATTAGCTGGACATAGCCGAACAAAAATTTTATTACCGAATGTCCATCTCGATTTCCTCAGTGAAACCTCATGAGTCGGCTTAAATAGCTGTTCGAAAACGCGCCTTTTAGTTTCTACCTCGCGTTGAACAGTCTCACGCTTTTTTTTAAAACTTACCAATCTTGCCTGATGACTAGCTTCGGCCATTTGTTCGACCTTTGGATTAAAACGCCAGTAGGTATTAACACCGTTGGTTAATACTATCTCTCGCAGCTTTTCCCAATCTATGCCATCCATCTCTGGAACCACAATCTCAACAGTAGAAACACCGCGATTTCGTATTTTTGTAAGCTTTACTTCATCAATGAAATGGGTCACAGCGACCTCAATGTAAAGTTTGCGATCCCCAAAAATTCCAATAATATCTGGACGGATGTTGCCTTCATTTTTCTCCATAATAACGGCATTAAATTCAATACGCTTTGATGATTTATCGGCAAAGCCGTAACTATCCATTCCGTAATTCTCTCTTATCAATTGTTCGGCAGTCTCTTTTGTTGTGTACTCCCACACATCAAAGCAAGTAGGCTTCTCTCTGGCAGATACCGACAACATCGACTTGTACTGAATCGGGTCATTAAACGCTTTAGGGTGCCGCAATACTCCACAGGCAGGAAGAAATAGAGCACGCTCTGTTTCAATGATTTTCTTAACGGCGAGGTGCATTGCTGACTCATATCCTCCTGCACATTCAACCGCGTTGTGATGCGAGAAATGCCACACATTATTCTTGCCTTGTTTGGCGACTACATGGGCACCACAACCAGGACAATAACAAGCGCATGCTAATCCATTGAGAGAGTCCTTGATATTAACCAGCACTCCGGCCTCATTTACGGCGAAAGGGAGTCTTGTTTTCTTAGTTGCCATAATTTGCTTTGTATTTACTTTGTAAAATAGACTAACTCGTACTATTTTGAATGTAGTTTCCGCCGAAATAAATTGCTGCTGGCATAGATTGTGATTCTAATTTCTAGATTGCTCTATTTCTAACATTACCATTGCACTGATATTCTTACTGTGTCCTTATTGGAATAATAATTAAACTCTTTAACAAATCTGGTTGAATTCATTATCACCATGTCCCAAAGCTCACCTTGTTCTATTGATGGGGTAGCTATATCAAAAACACCTATTAAAACAAACAAATTATCTTTAATTTTTAAAATATTGAAATTTGATAAGAATATTGCGGCTTGAAACCCTAAAGCAGTAGATGTGTCTGCTACTTTGATTACGTCATGCAGGGGTAATCTATCCGTGAAAACTACAGCGGGAAGTGGATGCCTTATACAAAGCCTGCCTATTGTATCCACCTCACCACTTAATATATCTAATTTAGATGGTTGGTTGTTTAGTTGTTTAGTATCAATATCTTTTGCGCTTGGCGCTCTACCCGTTTCTGCATCGTCTGAATAAATCATGCCTAGTAAATTTTTTTCTTCCTTACAATATTTTAATGCTTCATTAGCAATGGCTTGAATCATTGATAATTTTTCTTCTTCTTGTAGGCTGTGATATCCATATTCACTCAATATCTTATCAGTCTCCGGTTGTTCAAATAAACAGTTTCCAGAAGTTTCAATTACTGAATCACAAACTCCTGCAACGTTTAAATTTATGGCCATAGTCCAGAAAAGATTAGCAGCTGCATCATTAATGTATTCTGGCTTCATTGCAGTTAAAGTCATATCATCATCCCTTAAATATTCCTACGCAAAATCTTGTTTCATTAATAATTTACTTGGTTTCCCAGTGTGTCCTGCGAATAATATTTATTCATATACACCTTACCCATTTTGTCGAAATCCAGCAGATTGAACAGGCCTCTATTCTTGTACACACGAATAATATCCTCGTCCGATAAGGACAACTCGCCGGCCAATTCATGTACGGCGGTTAACCATGCCTGGTAACGCCCTTCATTGTGGAGACAATATGCATCCACGGCTTCATTAACAGTTTCGAAAGGATGCGTGGCATACAGTGTACAAACCCGGTACATTGCTGTAGCCATCGGGATATTCATGTTCACACCATTGATCTTGGCGATAATACTCTCGCAGATGGTTTCTTCAAATGTGGTTTCTGTCACAAATTGTTGTATTTTTGAAAAGATTACTAATGCCTCATCTATCGGCATGAAGTTGAGTATAACCTTCGGTTTAAATGATGCTCTATCAACGGCTGGCCGTGATAATAGTTTTTCCAAAAATTCTGCGGGGAATCTTTTGGAGCGAAACAATGTCTTGCCATTATTATGGTCATTGATATAAACAATCCTGTTCTTGGTATGCTGCAGGAGCTGTTTTTTTAATTCTTCATTTTGAACAATCTTTGATTTATTTGATGACGTGTTCTTATCGGTGCAAACTTGTTCCATTTCCATTGTTAACTGCCCTCTTAGTTCCGTAATTTGTTATGCGACATTTACTGTGTCGTCGCATGGTTAATATGCCACTAAATAATGGATTGAGGAATGAAATATAACGTGAGAAAACTGCTTGAATATGAAATATCGTTGTGTTTAAGAATGCTCGTAAGAATTCCAGCATTACTGTGATGCATTCGGTGTAGCTTTTGGATAGCCAATCAATGTTGCTAAGCAGCAATTTCTGAAAACTTCTCGAAGAACTCCGCCTCATCCCGCACAAATACCTTAGATGCATCATCTACAGGACAATAGACGACTACTCTGGCTCCGTCACGGCTGTTTGTGCAGTCACGCGCCTCATGCAGAATTTTATAGTGATTACCGTTTTTGTTGTTCTTGTAAATTTTGATCATTATTTTAATAAAATTAGCATGGATTTTCAATCACGCAACTTTGTTGGTTGATTAAGCGAAGCTGGCTTCGTGATGGCGCGCAAGATAATCCGCAGCCAATCTTTTGATATGATCGGGGTCGATTTGTAATTCCTCTACCAATTCCTGATTTTCTTCAATCACGCCGTCGATTTGTGCCTGTTTTAACCCTAAGATATCTACCATTACAGGATCGGAACCTTCATCGGACACCAAGAAATACGCAAATGCCGGACCAAGCTCGTCCAGGATGCCGCTTTCTGGCTCCCTGTCATAGCGACCTATACATTGCGTATGCACACCTGAACTCCAGTCTAGTTCTCCAAACACTCCTACCCGGCAGACTTCCTGCAGCCCATCAAGACCTGCGCCCGCGCGTAACGATATAATCAGAACACGGCAGTCTCCATGTATGAAAGCATTTTTATTTTCCTCTTTCTGCTTGGCACTTTCTGACCCGGTGTACATTCTCGGATTGAATTCCTTGAGAGCTTCCATCCAGAGTGAATACACTTCATGGTGCCATCCATACAGAATGACCTTTTCTTCACCATCCATCAGCATTTTTATAAAATCGGCCACATAAGGCGCTTTAGCTATACCTGTAGCCTGTCTTAACATGACGTTAAATTCACCGCTTGCCAAGAATTTTTCATTCTTGAAACTCTGATTTGCACGCAATATTACCCGAGCCAACTCAGTGGCGGATGATTGAATATTATGAAGTTTGGATGAGTCGGATTCGATTGTATGAACAATTTTGCTTGTAGGCGGCAACTCCCTGCCTACATCTTTTCTGGTTCTAACCAACAACAAGCCTTCACGTCTTAAATAATCACCAAAGGCCTGCGGATCTTTCAGCTTCTGGTCAAAGCACCATTCACGATAAAATTCTTCCCGTGTCCCCAAGCTTCCTGGTAGCAGTACATCATAGATATTGAACAGCTCTGCCCCGTAGTTATAGATTGGTGTGGCAGACAAGCCCATTTTGAGAGAGGCTTTATCAGCAATTTCCTTGCATGCCACGTATTTTAATGATTCATCTCGCCTAAGTTCTTGGCATTCATCAAATACTACATATTTAACCAGCCCTGTCAGTACATCAATCCAGCCATGTGCTTTATGGTAATTACAAATAATCACATCTGGTAATGCCGGCTCTTCAAATAATCCACTTTGTTTACTCTTTTTTGGGACAAGATCGTATGGTTTTCCTGTTTTTAGGATGTGAGTTTTTAACTGCGGCGCAAATTTATTAAGGTATTTTTGCCATTGTCCCGTTAAATGCGTGAGCGTCACGACAAGAACCGGGAGATTCTTGGCTTTAACCATAGGACATATAGAACTGACTGACTTACCAAGACCTACCTTGTCGCCTAATAGAAGGCCGCCTTTAAGCTCACAGAGGCTGGCTGCAACTTTCTGGTATGGTCGTGGCGCTAAGGCAAGCTCAAACTCCTCTGGAGGCCTGAGTGCTGATAGCAGTTCATTTACCTTATTTTCGACATCTATATGTTCTTTAGCACCTTTTTTAAGTCTTTTAATATCTTTGACTGTCATTGGGTAACGGTCGATAAACCAGAGGATGTCTCTGCAGTTTTCAGGTGAGTCAGATATTTTTACTATTCCCAGCTCGTACTGGTTGATTCCAGGAAACAATCGCTTTAATAAATTCCTTACCTGACCGGTACAATCAACCTCCCATCTATTATGGGATGGCTTATATTCAATAGTTCCGTGGGAAATAGTTTTACTCATTTAGCGATTTATTCCAGAGTTCCAAGTTCTTTTGCATAATTACAATACTTTTCAACCTTATTCATTTTTGCTGTAATCGCTTTGATGTCAGGCGTTAAGTTAATGCCAGCATCCCTCAATTTTTCTACGCTACCAAGCAAATCTTGCCACTCAGCCTCGATTCGTTCCCTATTGCTTATAGGTAAATCACGCTGTTCATCAATACCAAAGCGTTGAGCCTTGAATATCTGTTTCTGTAGTTCCAGCAATTCTATGGCCACCTCGCCTAGTTCTTCAGCAAATACCGTCATCAAATGCTCTTGTATGTTCATAGCATGCTCCCGACCAGGCGTACTTTACTTATAGGTTTGTTGTGTAATCCTGTGGGGACGCTGGGTATCCAATAGGGCGTACCGATCACGATTAACTCAGTAATATTTTTATCAAGAAGGTATCGCGACGCTTGCCGCAAGAACTGGCTTTGCGATCCCTTAATTTTGACTTCTATGGCGATCCCACCAGTTAAAATGAAGTCCGGGCGATCCTTACGGTTGAGATGCAACTCTCGCTTATATTGGATTTTCTTGGCCTTGAATATCGATTCAATGCCATCCTGCAAAAGTCTTTCGTTCTGGTATTTGAATTTATAACGGGACAGCAGATCGCATATAGCCGCACTATCCGCTTGTTCATACTCCATTGTGGGTAATTGGTTATCCATACCGGGCTAATTTCTTACCAGGTGGTTATATCGATCTAGAAACAACCGATAAGCATTATTGCTAGTCACCGGGTTAATTCTTTCTGTCATTGGCTGTATGTTTGCAATACAGGCCCATTCATCGTCATGGAGTGGCATTAAATCGCGCTGCTCTGTGGCCAACAAAATCAAATCTGCCTTTTTAACCTCAGGGTGCAGAGGAAAGTCTATGCTGAAGCGGTCAAATATCGCTTTCTCCACGCGGTCTTCAATTTGTTTATAGTCCGGCAGAAGTTGTTTCAAAGGCGCAGAAACATCTCCGATAAATGCCTCTGCTGCATCATGCATAAGCCCTGCTATTGCGTGCTCAGACGGAACGATGCTTGATACAAGGACTGAATGCTGTGCAACGCTGTAAAATCGGTTGCAATGACCACTAAAGCGGCATACATGAGACAAAGCGTAGGCTATGTCTTCTATGCTGAATTTAGACTCATGTGGTTTCAGGAAATCAAAATAATGTCCTGATGAAGTTAGGATGTCAGGCCGCATTTTTAATTGATTCATGTATTCATCTCGATAAGTTAATCGCTAATGAACCAATTTTACATTTTTGGTTGGTTTGTCAAATTTCTCGATTGATTAGCGCCGCTTAGTGGCCACTTGTCACAGCCCCTTCTCAACTTCTTAACTCTCTCATGAAAAAGGACGCTGAGTGATAAAATATAACGTAGGAAACTCGCTCGGATAATAAAAGAAGTCTAGTATCTGTTTATTTTTAAAACGCTAGATTATAATGAACTTATCCTGTATACACCGAAGCGATGAGAATCGCGCAGAGATTCCGCCTAGAGATAGGTTTCCGCCCAAGAGCAGATATTCCAAGAGATTCGGTTAGTTTCAAAGGAAAGGCTCCTTCGGGGTCTTTTCTCTTTTCTAGGTTACCATTGTGAATTTGCCGCCGCCCAGAGATTCCCATTCCTTCTCCAAGGATTCACTTACACTCTTTTCTAGCCAGGGCATTATCAATAGTGAAGAGGCGGGTCCATCTGGGATATTTTTTACTACGTCAGCCAACATGCCATTCATCAACTGTTCAACGCTTTCAATTATTGCTGTCCAGAATTTACTGTTTTTATCCCCTGTACTGCAGATAAAGAACGGCGCGTCTGTAGCCAGCCAGCTATCTGCTCTAGGCTCAATATCACTCTTACTGGAAGCTAATTTTTTTAATTCCATTAAGGAATTAGGGGATCTATCAAAAATAAATATGGCCTGTGTAATTTTTTCACTTTTCTTAGCGCGTTTTTCTTTCAACTTTGCGAGATTTTCCTGCGCTTTTGCACTTTCCTTTTCAATGTGTCTAATCTTGGCAGCCATATCTTCGATCAAATCATCTAATTCAGCAGGATTTTTTATGTGATCTGCCTTCAATGAATTGGTAATGGCATTCAATTCACTTTCCGTCAGTTCTTTCCACTGCCCTTTAGGAACTTCAACAATCCCTATTCTTGCTTTGTTAATACTCACATGGATAAGTAACCTGCCATCGTCCTGACACCATCCTTTTATATTCATGGCTTCCGGGTTTAATGCTAGGTTCTTATTGCTTGATATGCCTAGCATCATCAATTGGCTCAACTCAGCAAAAGCTCTCTGGTCAATAATTTGCACGAAATCCATATTAACTTCACGCCCGGTCACTGACACCGCCAAATCCAGCAACCCTTTAGAATTTGAATTACTTTGCGACATGAACCGGCTCCCTTACTGAGTTGAATATAGTCTCCGCCGTCTTCTTGCCAATTCCTTTCACCTGCACCAAGTCCTCAACGGACGCGGTAAAGATGGCATGCGGGGTATTAAAATGTGCCAACAGGGTTTTCGCGGTACCGGCTCCCACGCTAGGAATCCCTTCAACTATATATCTCGCCAACGATGCCTTTTCTTTAGGCTTTGCAGCCCTTAGACTGACTTCATACCCCAAGCCATGCGTCTTGTGGATCGCCATGCGCGCTAGAATTCTTGGTGTGATATTGACGTTCGGGGACTGGATGACACTCACCCCGGCCAGCAGGCTTAACCATGATAACGCGCCGTCAATCGCTTCAGGTGCAATCGCGCTGCGCGTCTGGTAAGGATCGCCTTCTATCAGGACAATAACTTCTTGGTATTCAAGCTGCATTCTGGCGATTTGTTCGAAGATGCGTCCCTGCATTACTGAGATGATGAGGTCATCAGCAGACTTACGCTCTACCGCGCAGCCTTCAGCTAGGATGTAATCACCGCTGCTCAGCTCCTGACGCTCTATCGTAACACCGGGCAGGCGCTCCAATTTAGCAGCTATGCCGCTTCGTTCTTCCCGTGTATCGACAATGATGTGTACTGGTTTGATTTCTGCCATATTACTTAGCCTAGGAACTTGTAAAATAACTGAATATTGGAGATAGACATGCACCCCAAAAAACACCAAGCGCAATGGCGGTTATATTGCTCTTACATTCATCAAATACCAGTATAAAACATGGAATAGACGTTAGTACGAAAAATCCAAATGACGCCCACAAGCTAAATGTCATTTGGCTGTTATTAATATACAGCGTCAGACCAACCGAGACTAGCGCTGCCACCGCACTTGCAATCCCCATATAGGGAATGTCAGTATAAATATTGGGCTCTTCATTTAAACTCATTTACTCGCTCCTACAAGGTGTCCTGGCAAATCTAGTCCGCAGTTAGCATAAAACTCTTTGCCACACTTGCGGCAAACAGATGAAATACGCTTTGTGTTGCCTTCGCATTCATAGAAGTCTTCATGGTATTTTTGCCATTCAGCGTGATCTGCATCTTTAGATGGCTCTGGTATCGAGGGGATTTCAGTGAGCTTGATATTATCAGTGGCAAATTCATGGCTGCAACGTTTGATTTTGATAAGAGTTTCTTTAGCATGAAAATTACTCAGATAATCACAAATCAAAATCACTAAGGTTGATACAGGCTATATCATGTCCTCTCAAGACTTCCTTTGTTAGAGGGTTTTCTATGTGGTCGAAAACAACCAGCAGATTCGGTCCTCTCATATAATTTTTTATAACCTGCAATTCCCTGGTGAGCTGAGCAAGAGTTGGTGCGGTTGCCCTAATATCTATATTTACAAGAAGAGTGGTTTTATGCATGAACCATTCTGGTACTTTATAATCAATTTCACATAAACTTTTTATGTATCTATCCTTAGCATCTACATCAGGATTGCTTCCAAAATATGACTTATAGACACCATTTAACTCCTGACTCAATGACAGGCGTTCAAGTTTTTCAAATTCAATATAAATATCTACGTAACCTACAACAATATCTTTCTCATTAAGTAGTTCTTTTTGATATTTCTTTTCTGTAACCTCTATTGCACTTTGATGTACATCTAGAAATGGAATCTCGAACTTATCAATGTAGCCTTTAATTTTCCTTATTGTGTCTGTAACCAGTTTTTTCTGTGCAGGACTGTCCGGTGAACATGCTTCTAAATCACTCAATCTTCGTTCATAAGATTCTATGTACGAATTAACTGCATCTTTATGTAACGACATTAACTTCTTGGTATCAATCTCATATAATGAGCTTACTATACCATCTAGATTTTTCCACATCTTATTCAGAAGCGCTTCATGTTCAGGAGACGTGTGATCTTGCGATGAAACGCTTTTTGTTTTTGGCAGTTTTGGTACTTTGGGTATATTACTCACTGGATTTACCTTTACTTTATCAACTGTTATTTATTCATCTCGCGGAAGCGCACCATGCAGGTTGCTAAAAACGTCCCTCATCTATGGCCTGGCACAGTTTTTCTATGCTTACGCCATAGCAGACCTTTTCACCCTTCTCGTTAATGCCATAAGAAAGCAGAGACTCATCCGTGAACATTCTTGCTTTAAATAGGTTGAAATTAATCCTGCGGCTTGTGCGCTTAGGTTTATTCGTTGACACTTCTAATTTTGAGACTTCTTTGTTTGGCATTTGAAAATTTCCATAATTTACTATTAACCAGTTACTTTAATAATGGCACAAATCGAATTACAGTCAAATTTAAGCATCAGGAATCCGGTACCACAACACCATGAACGGGTTGTTTCCCATCGTTGTCCTGTCAATACGCTTGGTCAGCATTCTGTAAATTAACCATAAGCACACCCCGCCACCGATGGCAGCGCAGGCAACTGGCAGCCAGAATCCATGTTTTGCCCAATAGATAGAACCCACCAGACCCGCCATGTACGCAGTTAACGCCACCCTGCCCTTGTAGATCGGCGCAACCAGCGTGGCTAATAATACTGTCATGACTCCGGCAATCACGGAGCCGATGGCCAGCAGAATGTCACCCGCCAGCGGCACCCAGGATGCAAAGCACATGCCCGATACAACGTGTTCCGGCGGACACAGGCTCTCGCTGAACATATAACCGCCCATTGCTGCAGCCAAGCCCAGATACCAGCCTAGAATGGCTGCAGGGACGGTTAAAATCCAGCGAATGACATTCATATCAGTCCTTGAGTATTTTGATTGCTTTGGGCACATTCTTTAACAAGTCCTCCGGCATGATGACGCTCAGGGTGGCATATCTGTGGATAGGATAGGCTTTCAGGTAGTGCAGCAACTCATCTGCCTTGATCTCTTGCGCTACTTCCTCCAGGTCATCCTTATCAATTTCACCGAGCTGGAAATCCTCGTTAGCTTCCGCGTAATCCGGATCTATGGCCAGCGACAAGCTGGAAAAGCGGTCCGCCAGCATGTAGGCGATCCCCATTTTAAGGGCTTCAGGCACGACATCCTTATAGTGGCGGCACAGCATCCCCCAGTAGTAACCAAACCGGATTAAATCCAATCTATCATTCACATCCAGTTCAAACGCTGACAAGGCCTGCCCCACCTCCGGCTGCGAAGGCACATGTTTCTGCCACCATTTCCCCAAAGCGGTCGGAAGTCCTTCCAGTACACCCAGACCGCCCATCGGCACCTGCGGATATTGCCATGACCGCCCATACGTCGGGGACATGTCAGCGATGATGGTTTCCGCCAAAATCTGTACATAACGCTTGCCTGCCAATTCCAGACTGGCTTCTTCATCAATATCCTTGAAAACTTCTCTAATCAGGTAATCTTCTTCCATGTCTGCGTCGCTCAGTTCTCTGGCCAGAATCCGCATCTGTTCATCGATTCTGTCTTGAAAATCCTGATTGTCCATATCTTCGTTGAATGGACCTGATTTCATACCTTGCTTGATGGCGTTTTCGAGATTGAACCAGTCTTGATGTCCGTAGAGCTGTGCGGTGACGGCCTGACATTTGGATAATTTCTGGCTCGGGAAAAACGTGTTGAGTTTTTTTGCGAATTTCTTTGCTGCGTTAATGTTGCTTGGTACAACGATACCGATTGGGTTCTTCATGATATTTCCTGTAATTAAATTAGCACGACATCCCGCTTACCATGCAATCATTAAAGGAAATGCAAGGCGTACTGCTATTTACTACACGATGCCCATAAGACTTTGCCAATGCGGGAGGCGCGGTGTCGTACACCACAACCCGATTATAGATAATGATTTTTACTTGTCAAATTTTTTTATTTTTTCATCATTAAATCTTAGTAAAAGTTGCGCTCTCGACTTTCCCCGATACAATCTAATCATTGGCGTTGTATTGCCACAATCAGGAGAGCATCAAATTGCGCGAACCCAATGCATTACCATCCATTACATTGACCAAGCACGGCTTTGTCTTTGATCACACTGTCATTCTCAACCCGACATTGAGCGATTGCGGTCGCTTCATCGTTGACCCGGCAGACACTTACGGTTTTGAAGTCATCGAGATCGGCGCAGGCTGCACAGCACTCCGTCTGGATGCAGATAAAGGCTACGTGCTCTTGTCAGACGAGCATGCCAGCCATGACATCCAGATTCTACCCAACGAGCCGTTCAAGATGACCCTGCTCACCGATGATGATGAAGTGATTGAAGAACTGAGCTTGCTGGTTGGCGTGATGCCTGAGTATGGCGATTAGTCCTGTCATGACGCAGAACACTCCGCAGATGACGTTCTTTTTCGGCAAGGATAACCCTTTGTCGAACTGGCATTCATCCAAGTTTACTGTCAAAGGCATCACCTTCTGCAATAACGAGCAGTTCATGATGTACTGCAAGGCTAAATTGTTCAATGATGAAGAGTCTGCAGCGAACATTCTCCATGCTAAAGACCCAAGTGAACACAAGGCTTTAGGTCGGCAAGTAAAGGGTTTTATTAACGCTGATTGGGAAAAGCGCCGTGAGCATTATGTCCGTATAGGATGTCATGCCAAATTCAGCCAGAACCCAAAAATGCTCAAGTTCTTGCTAGACACCGGAGACACAGAGCTGGTCGAGGCGAGTCCGTATGACAGAATCTGGGGTGTAGGTCTTTCTGCCAACAATCCTCTGATTAACGATAAAGCCAACTGGCGTGGGCTGAATCTGTTGGGGAAGGTGCTGATGCTGGTCAGGGCTGAGTTAAGGTCTGCACAAGGTTTGTAACTTCGGTCTGCCTGGGCAATGTGCTTCCAAAGCTCGATAAATTAAATAAAATACATGAATATCTATCAGGTGCAACTTGGTGTGGCTGTCGCTCACATGGCCAGCTATGGGTAAAAGACTATTAGCGGAACCTTCAATAGATTAATCAAAATCAAAGAGAGAAGCTGCAGAAACTAGCAATAGCTATCGCGAATCCTGTGTACATCATCCAAATTGGAAAACCGTTAAAGTAGGCTACCGCTCCTGCCATTGCTATTGCATAACCAAGTAACAATATTAGCCACATCATTCTATAATCCTTTCATTCTTAAGAGTTACCGTGGCGTTATTCTGGCTGTGACGCCGGACTTATGCGCCGCGGTGCGTGATACCTTTTCCGTAGTCCACTGGTCGCGCCAGGAACGGTTGCGGTGGTTTTTAGACATGAGAGAACTTTTCAACCAGTTCCGCAGCCTTCTCTCCGTGGCCAGCAGCTTCAGCTTCCATTAGAAAGTCATCAATCTCCTGCTGATTTGAATCAGCAAAGATTTTGTAAGTGCGGCAATCATCATTGAGTTTGGTCAAAGCAGCTTGAAATAACTCACCTTCCGCAAATTCGCGCTCAGGCTCAAAGCTCTCAAAACCACCATCCTCGTCTGGGTTCACCCCTATCCATTTAATGCCGGCGACATCTTCCAGCGAACTGCCTGCGCGGTTACATTCTTCTGATGCATAACCGATAATGTCATCTTTTGAGTTATATGCGGTGATACTCCAGCGCACGCCCCCATACCCTGCGCTGCTTGTACCGATGATGGCGAAATAATGTGGCTCTGTAGACATTGTAAATCTCCTAACTTGAATTTAAGGCTATGCGCTCCGTGGTGCGAGTTGATTCGTCTGAATCAGTTAGATCATTCTCTCAAAATGCTGACTTATGTCAATTTAACTACTATCTGAAGTTAGCCAATGACTTCTAAATCTGCGGATAATCTAAGACACCATGTAAATATGACCGTTAGGTTCTACGTTGTCCTTTTTAGACCCTCGCCCTATTAGAGCTGGCATTACCCATATCAATTTTCTTAATAAACGGCCTGTGCCGTGCACCTGATTGCGCCAATGGCCTCTGCGCCAATGTTCTGATTTGGACTTAACACTGCCTTCCAGTTTTCCCTTGCGCATCTCTTCTGCAAGATTTCTCCCGCAAATATGTACTTTAGTGAATCCTAGCGCCCTTAATTTTGAAATTGCGTTTAAAGATTGCTTACCCGTTAAGGTGTCCGCTTTTTTACTTAATGATTCTGGTGTTCCTTCCGGCCATTCGGTGTATATATCATCTGGGTATGCTGTCACATAACATAATGCATTCACACCAATTTCAACGGCTTTTTTAAATACAGCAAGTCCTCGCGTAGCGTTAGCTATTCTAATTTCTGCATTTTTTTCACTAACATCTACAACATTATTTAATCCCGATTTACTCATATCAATTTTTTTTACATTCTTTAGCTCGGATATCCGGTTGCTAAATACCATATCAATAGCGGTGCCAATATCTACGCTCCTATAGTCCTTATAGAAGCTTTGTTCATAAAATGGCTCGGCATGTAAAAACCACTCACTCATTTTAGAATGGTCTTCAGGACAGGCTGTGATTGCAAATCGTAAATCACCTGGCTCACCCAGACTTTCAATATACATTCCATCAACAAACCAACCGGGTTCGATTTCAAGATCACGCTGCACCCCGAAATGCAGGTATTGTGAGGAATATGGCAGTTTAATCAAATTCATTGGGATATCATCTGCGTCCGTCTCTTTCAACAATTCAACCAACTCTTTAGGGAATTTAAGAATTTGCCTGCCGGCCTGAACATATCGACCATAAGCGCAGCTTAATCCCGTGACGTTATCAATTACTATATTTACGTTACCTTGAGAGTCACGCCTTTTTACCAGAGGATAGCTCATCATGTTTTTATTACAGGATTCAATCATCTTCGACGTTAATTTTTGTAGCTGCTCTAAAGTCATTATCCCTGTTTTTTGGTCCACTTCATGCCGATATAACTTACTGATATCTTCGGAAAAGTCGTAATAAGACTTAAATCTTTCCGGGTGTAGATTAAAAAGTGGGGGCTCTTTTTTCCCTAGCTTCTTAATTTCATAGGAGTAATTGATAACAGAGAAATAAAAACCGGCTAGTGCGATTTTAATAACTGGGTTTTTAAGTTTTCCCTCCCATGTATCCCATAATATATTTCCTACAAGTTTATCTATGATGATAAATTCTAAAAGAACATCATCTCCATAGCATTTAGCCTTTAATGCATAACCTAGCGTTCTTTCGTCTCCACCGTTTTCCAAGCTAAAATCATCCATGGCGGTTATTTTATTGCCCACCATCTCTAAAAATTCAATTTCACCTTGTTCGTCATCCCATTCGATATTTTCTTCATCAGTATGGAATGTAAATACTTTGATAAACATCTCTGATAATTTGGTGTTTGCCGTAATCGTTTTGGCGAGATCTCTAACCTCCGCAGGGCTGCTAATAAGCAACAATTTTTCTAGATCTTCAGTTTGTTTGTTTTCTGCATTCATTTGACGCGACCTTATAAAAGTTGGAACGCTATGTCTATCCGCGACTTAGTTCTTTTACTCAATTTAGACTATATGATGACAGTCCTGAAAAGTCTTTCAAACTTTGCAGTTCTTCTTCCGAAAATTCATCAAGATTCATAATTAAATCACGGCCGTAGTCTGCGCGTAACTCGTAATTACCTGATGCTGTCTTTTCTATTTCACCTTTGTATATGTAGATGTATTGTGCTCTACCAACAGGCAATCCATCATCCCCAACCTTTTCAATCCTAAGCATAGGCTGTTGATGTCTTTCTTGTATTGAGAATAACCAGTTTTTGAGTCTCAAGAAATCATCCGCTCCTTCATTGCGATTGAAAGCCTTAATTTTTTCATCTATTGAGAGGTCGGTATAAAACAGCTCTTTAAGATGTCTTGCCGCAAGTTCATGGTCCTGCCCCAGTACCCCTAAAAACTCATCCGAATCCTCAAAAACATCCAATTCACGCAGTTCTCTCATTTCCACCGCGTAATTCCATGCTTCGTCTTCATCTAGCATACGCAGGGCTTCTTCTTGGCTCTTTGGCTCCTGTCTTACAGGTTTTTTCTGTGCGCTGGCTTTCATAAGATATTTATAATCACCTAAGAATCCCTCATCCAGTTCCGGAAACAAACCTTGCTCCTGCACCTGTTTAGCGAAAGACCACACGCAATCAGCATAGGTGCGGTAATAACGGATACGGGTTTCTTCCCCATAAGGCCCTTCAGACAGCACCACCGGTGGCAATACGCACTTGCGTTGACTTTCAGCTTTCTTAGACATTGCAATCAAAACTTGCCATGCGTGTCCTGAAAGGAATCGTGCAGTAATCTCCTGTGCAACGCTCAATGAAACATCTATCCCTTCCTGCTCCAAAGAATCCTTAATAATCTTCACTGTCGTTTTAATTGATGGTAATAATGCATTCCCTTGAAAACTAGAATAGGATCTATCCGAAGTTTTGATGGATGGCAGTTTCTCCATACCTGGTAGCTTCTGCAGCCTTTTCACTGCAACATCCAGCTGTGACTGCTGCAAGTTCTTAAAGCAAGATTCCGCCTGCGAACGACCAGATTCATCGACCGGTTCAAAAGGCATCGGCTGCATGCGGATTATCTCTTCCCCTTTAGCAAAAAAACTTATTCTGCCTTCAGACACTAGAACATCATCAAGCATCTTTCGATTTGTAATGAGGATATCCTTAACGCCAGCTAACCCCATTTCTAACGACTTTGCGTATGCTGGCCAGTCACGATCTCTATATAAATCATTATTCCTGGTCGCAATTAACCAATAATTTTCTTTTTTCTGATTCATGATGGATTCAACCATTTCAAAGGTTGGCGAATCCACTTGATTTGCAATCCTGTAGGCATGGGTGGCGTTCATCCTAGCCTGAAGTTCACGTGTCTTTTCCTCAAAATCCGGGTCCGTTATGTCTACTGGATTAAATGGATTGGCATTATAAAATGCAAAGTCTTTTTTAAGATTGTCTGTATCAATGCCGTGCTCATCTAATGCATTAAGCAGGCGTGTGTATGCTGTGTTGAATTGCGTCATTTTGATTCCTGATATTAAATTTAAGGCATGCGTCATTACTGGGGTGCGCGTTACCAGCAATAGAACCTTAAAATTAATATAGGTCTTGCGGCAGATACTACTAAATCCTGATTCGCCGTATCCTGAAATTCAGGACGCGCATGGCAGGTATCGGATGACCTTGAATATAATTAAACCACAATATTTAAATTATGCAAATAATTGTATTCAAGTGAATGAAAGGTATTGAACTACCTATTTAGAGTCCTGATGAGACTTGCTAATGAGCCTAACCGCTTCTTTGATTGTATCCAGGTCGCCCTCTTCCCGGAGTCCGACAATTCCTGCCGCGACATCAACATCCATTTTATGAACAAGCACTAATCTGGCGGCTTCAGATAGCCTGAAGTTGAGCTTTTCTTCCAGCAGGCAGCTGTCGAATTCTTGGTTGGTAAGCTTCAGTGTCACATCAGGAACATTTCATGATTTGACCGCCATATTTCCATTGGGGATATGGCTAAACTCATAAGCGGGACTCTCTGTTGCAGAGTATTTCAACTTCAACGCTTCTATCATCTTCTCATAATTGCCACTATTTGCCAGCTTCCGGTTAGGCGCTTTGTTAATAAAAACTTCATTGGGGATTAAGTCGACCTCTAAAACGGAAGTCCATTCTGAATAAGGTAGATTATCTGTTTTATTTATCGTTTCAATGACCGTCGTTTCATGACGTTTTACTTTAATTACGTTATGTTTCTTAAGATGGTCAAACACAACAGCTACGTTTGGGCAGTGCTTTTCTAGTGCATCTATCTTTGCAAGTACATCTAGAACTTTAACAGGCTTAACTTCCTCTTTTATGGGTTGAATTGCAGGCTTCTTAATCTCAACCGGTTTTTTTACAGGCGGGTTATCTGGCCTGACCACCTGTTTAGGTATTGTCCTGATGCTCTTGTCTGCGCTGTTGATATTCAATTGAGCGTGTAATTCAGCCAGCTTACCTACCGCATCTTTATTTAATCCATTTAGTAAAGGTGAACCTTGGTAATTAGACGAAGCAGCAGGACTAATTGATCTGAGAGAGTGCTTTTCCATGAGGATGGTACCTACGGTCGACACAGTATAACCATCACTTTTGTACTCTTTACGCAGGATATTTTCTCTGTGCATGTTAGACAATACATTACTCAGAACCTCGCCGTGATCCTCACAGAGTATTTTGACTTTAGGATTAATGACACACGGTTCAGACGGGTTAGCAACTGCCTTACCTGTCATGGCTATCAGCACTTTCGCATAAAATGCATCCATGTACTGTTTAGACGATACAGAGTTCTGCAGCTGTAATTCCAGTTCAAGTTTCTTCTGTAGCCCCGGCATGTTGCGCCAGTCCTGTTCGTATTTTCGTAACGGGTCTATAGAGCACAGAAATATCTGCAAATCGCGCTTTCTCTCTGTCTGTTCCTGACTCGGAGTGTTGCGCCTCCCCAGTGAGTTCAGTTCGATGGTCCAGCGCCGGCGAAGCTCCTTAATATCAAGATTCAAGCTTTCCCCCTTTGGCTTTTGCTATGGCCTGCTGCAAAGCCGCGTTGTTAGCCATCAGTCTTTCAACCTCATCAGGCGACAGGTCATCATCAACTTCATCTTCAACCTCCAATTCCTCATCTAGCCGCCATCCGCCACCTTCAACCATAACATCATATTCAATATTCGCCATTGGACCGTGCTTGAATGGCGAGATATACAAGGGCATGGTTTCCTCCACCTGCTGCATATCCAGCCTTAAATTGTATGTCATATCATTTGTATGGAATGCCCACACCGCGTCAGGACCGTGGTAATCACCTTTAGCCTTGAACCATTTTAATTCCAACCCTCTCAGTGACCCCTTGTTTTCGATGAATTTCACGAAATCGGCTCCTTTGATACATGGGAAGTAATGCTTTATGTTTACCATATCAGAGAAGTCTTTACGGCAGGACAGCACGAACCAATCCTCCGGGTGGAATTTGGCATCTTCAACCATAGCTTGAAGTGTAATGTTATTCCTGCCCCTTATCACTTTCCCCGTGTGCCATTCGTAGATCAGAGGTTCATGGTCACGCAAATACTTCTCGGCTTTTGCGTACTCTTCTTTGCTGAATAAATCCGGGAAGGCAAGTTTTACATAAAGTCCATTTTCCCATTCCAAAAAAAGGCCGGCATTACCGCGCAAATAGAGTGGCATCGCCAGCAGGCGCGCCGTGCTCAAATGGTAATAGTCATGCTTCCTTCCGCTCAGGGCGATGACTATTCCTTCCGTAATCTTATTGGGACGGCCTGTGTAATACATATTGTCATAGTCGTCTTCCGCAATCTCGCCTTTTTCAAATGCCAGTATGTCATTGATCACGGTTTCATAAGGCGTCTCGAAATTTGACAGCTGCGGCGCTTTATTTGAGGTCAGGTTCCAATGGCGGATAAAATCATCCACTTCGCTCGATGGCAGGTTCGTTAAATCTATCAGAGCCCTTCCCTGCTGGTATCTGCGAGCCAACCGCTCTTCCTGCGCAACCTGCTCATCCGGCAGACTTGGCATGGCGCCGGATGAGGCGATGCGTTTAGTGGCCTCAAACCAGTCCTTGTAGCCAAGTGCTACCGAGGTTGCAGTTTGACATAGAGATAGAGGTAGTTCTGGGAAGGTTTTATTTAATTGCTTTGCACGATTTTTGATGAAATCGATAGATTTTGGGTAATGCATAGTCATGACAATAATCTCCAGTTAGTTTGCGATGAGATGCTGGCTATAACCCGCCTGGTAAATATCGTCAGTGGGATTAAGTTCTGTTTTTTATTACACGGTTCTTGTAAAGATTCTGCACTGCCAGCGCACGGGACCGTTAATCCACATATACAGAATAAAATACAGTATCGTTCTTGTCAAATTTTCTGGTTAATTTAAAAGTGCAATAATCAAAGGACTACGCTTTAGACGTAAAAAAAGGGCTAATTTCAGCCCTTTTACACCATTTTGATGCTTTAACCGCTACTGTTGATTGGGTATCACATCATTACGCTACTTTCATGATGGTCAGGTGTGGTAAATTATATTCAACACTTTAACTATCGGAAAAATGAGTATGGCCAGCAAAGATACTAAAGAAAATCACACACCAGAAGATGCTGGCAAGACAGCAGCCATTGATTTACAAGGTATAGGCTTTATCAATAAGCGCAAAATGCGGGAACATAACGCTTTTGATATGCCATCTCCGCCCGACTTCGACAAGATAAAAATCCGCGTATTGAGAGACCGCTTCAAACTTAGTCAGGCTGCACTTGCCGTCCTGCTTAATACCAGCCTATCAACCGTCCGCCAATGGGAAATAGGTCTCAAACATCCTAGCGGGCCATCCCTTAAGCTGCTTGACCTTCTTGATCGCAAAGGACTTGAAGTATTGCTCTGAAATCTATGGGCAAAAAAAGAGGCGGTGAGCCGCCCCTTAATAATCACACTTTCAAATTAAATAACCCCTGAAAATGACCACTTATTGTATGTATATCCATGATTCGTAGCCTTTTCAAAGTGCTCTTTTACATCCTGTACGACATAACAATCTTCCAGCGCAGCCATTACCACCAGTTCGCGCCTCGCGTCATCCTTATTTTCAAAGTATGGCGTCTTAATCGTCTTGTTAAGACGAACGGGTTTTTTCTTACTACTTTCATAATTGGTTGAGTAAGTTACTACCATACCAATCTTGCCAAGCGCAACTTCCCTGCGCCGTGCCAATTCTTCGCTTTTCCTTCGTAATTCCGCCTGATGTTCCAGCTCCATATCTTGTTCAAGATGTGCTTTAATCAGCATCGCATCGAGATTTGGCTTATGGACATGGCAGCAGCGGCCACCTGCGAAAATTTCTGCGCCCTTGTAGATCACAGGGACGTAATCCTTCCCGCACGAACTACAAACTTCGCCATGGCAGATAACGCATTCATCGTTGGAAGTGAATTTAGACTTACATTGGGTACAAGATGATTTCTTATGCCAGAAGAAGGCGGCCAGCGCGGTTACCGTTGAAACGATTACTTTTTCATTCATGATTACTCCGTTTAAAATTTAGTTAAAAAGATTCCAGCCATCTCAATCGAAATGGCAGTTACTTTTCGTTTCCCTCTAAAGGGAAATAAATCGTATTCGGCAGTGCGTCATGTATTCTGGGTCTCGTGGTGAAGGACGATTCAATATTAATGCACGGATTATCAGCCGTCAATGGGCTTGAATTATTACTCTGGCTGCAGGCAAAAAGAAGGGGCAATTAAGCCCCGGGGAAAGATGTTCAGTCAGCCTGACTGCAGGCGTTTATTCAGTATAGGTTTGTGCTGCCGCTTCATTGCCCTGTGAGGACTCAGCCAGCTCCATGTTGGGATTATCAAGTTCCGCACTGCCGGTTGTCACATGCCCCTGAGTTTCAGTCATAAATGCGCCCGTCTCCGCATGACTCTGATCCAGAAAGCCGCCCACCAATACAAGCGCAACAAAGAAAAATACAATATATATCACCGGGGAACCACCTTTTGATTGGTCATTATCGAGCATCATATTCCTCCTGAAATGTTGATTGTTGCTATGGTTAATTTACCTTAATTTGGTTATGGCAAAAGTAAATCATTGTTTAGTTTTGCTTTGGCAAATACGCTTAACCCAGCGGCCTACCGTACTTGGTAGGCGCTATAGTCAGTCCGAACGAATCCAGCACCAATTCCAGATCGGCAAGGCTCCTACGGTTAAAATTAGGCACTCTGAGCAGTTCCACCTTCGTCATTCCGACCAAAGCTCCTACCGTATTAATATTGCTCATCTTCAAAGTGTTCTTAATTCTGACCGGCACATTCAGTACATCGATACTTGCTTCCAGTATATTCTCATGCGTCATTACAGGACTGGCAGCTTCTTTGTTCTTTATTATTTCCTGCACATCCGGGTCGGTGTTTAATGCACGCGAAACCAAACCTACGGTAACATCCATCTGGCGTGCAATCTGCGCTCTTGTTAAGCCTTGCTCTGAAAGGGCTACCATTTCCAGTTTCTTAGCCAGCCTTTTCTGGTAATTAGCCCGGATCACATTGCGGTCTTTATTGTCCAGACTTAATTTACGTTCGCTTGCGGCGTAAAGCTTTATCTTAAAAGGAGGAATGTTTAGCTCTCCGCGTTTTGCCATTACACTTGATTCTGAAATATTCAGTTTGTTTGCCAGCTTCCTGTCCGACATGCTGCCTAACTGTCCCAATATTTCAGGTGTCCAATTGATCTCGATATTTTGTTCTCTATAAGTCGCAAGCGCCAATTCCTTCATTTTTTCAGAAGCCACCACCTGTTCGACCCCGTGCTTAACCTTGTAGTCATCAAGACTAATCTTACCGAGGTCATCCAGCATTTCCTGAGTCCATGCTACCCTAGTCTGTCCATACGGCAATATGCCAAGTGCTTTGCGTTTGCTATGTGCCGTTGTATAGGATATGTGGTGCTTAACTGCAAAATCCCGGTCAGGCATCGCCCCTAAATCAGCCAGCATTTCTGGCGTCCAGTCAGTTCTCCTGGTCGACACCCTTTTAATTTCTTCAGGGGACATCCCCATCGACATCCGCTTGTTGTATACCGTCATGTAGCTAAATTGATACTTGCCCAGGAAGTCTTTAATTGATAACCCCCTAAGGTCATCCAACATTTCCTCTGTCCACACTTTTCCAAGTAGCGGTGAAATTCCAAGAGAAATGCGTCTGGCTCGCACCACCGCTACAGGAAAACTGTACTTATTTGCAATTGTCTGGTCATGTATCTGACCTAGCTCGGCAATCATCTCCGGGGTCCACTCAATCTTCTCATTCGATCTTTTCATGCCTGCATGGTGTCCTGTTGTGACCCGCGACTTGCGTTTCCGCCATGTGTAAGCTTTGCCATCTTAATCTTCAGACCAAATTTCTCCAGTGATATCACGATATCGGCAAAAGCGTAGCGGCCTATGTTTGGCATTCTCAGCAGATCTTGCTTGGTGAGCTGCACCAGGTCACCTACTTTGTTCACGCCTTGTGATTTCAAGGTGAACTTCAGCTTATCTATGAGTTCCAGTTGTTCTATGGTGATATCCAGAACAGATTGCTCTGCAGCCGTCACATCTTCAGCTTTACTCTCGGTGCTCATTGAGTTCTTTAACAGGGCTGTGCTGATAAATCCAAGGCTGACACCCGTGGCGTTGGATATCTGATGGTAGGTCATCCCCTGCGCACGCAGCTGCTGCACTTTCGCTGTCTTATCAGCATTACGTGATTCTTTCTCACGCATCTTTTCGCGCATTGCACGTTCAGCTTCGGTGAGCTCTGCATCAACCAGCTTTAATGTAAGGTCCAGAGCAACACCAAGCGACTTCCGGCGTTGTTGTACCGAGGCGTAGGGAATGTCCAGCAACACTGCCAGTTCGTTGCTTGTGTATCTCTTGAATAACTCTCGTTCATTCTCTGGCCAGTCATATTTACTGACCCCGGAACGTGAGCGTGGCATCGGTTTGATTTTTAACTCAGCGCGTTTTTTAAAAACGTGGTGATGGCTAACTTTATGTTTCTCTGCAAAGTCAGCATCGGTCATTTTACCAAGGTCACCGATCATCTTTGCCGTCCACTCCAGCTTGATCGTTTCTTCCTGTGTATATTCAACCGTGGTCGGTTCTTGCAGCACCTGGTTGACTAATAGAGATAGCATGCTCATACGTCATCAACCTTAGTCTTGTTAATAAATCTTACTCCCATAAATCGTCCTGTTTTCATATCTATAAACTGCAGTAATAATCGCACAGATAAGATTTAGAGCAAGTTTATATAACAGCGAAAAACGGGAGTTTATTTTATTAGCACTTTAAACTAACCCGGTAGCTTTTAATTTAGAAGGTCATTCTCCATTTCCAAATCCAAGTCCGTTTTATGCGCTGACTTTTCTTCGATACCCATCTTGGCGTAACTGCAACCTTCCCGACCGCAGATTAGCGTCATATCAGATTTACCCCATGCGCTGTCCTGACAGGATGGGCAAGTGTATTTCACGCGCTTACCCGCTTTCATTTTCGCCTCTTGGCGCTTGATCAGTTTAGCAACAACATTAGTTACATTGGCCATGGATGGCTCTTGATTCACAACTTCGGTATTTACGGCTTGAGTCAGCGGCGTATCTATCGTGATCGCCGGGCTGCTCACTGCAGCTGGTTCCACTTTCAGTATTTCCTGTTTCTTGCGTCCGCGATTGCTTAATGTCTTGCCCTGCTCTTCCAGTGCTTTTTTATGTTCTTCTTCTATCTCTGTTTTATGCTGCTCGGCATTCTCCATGTCTTGTTTAGACGGCGGTCTTAGCAAATACTGATTTGGATAGCGGTCATACCAGAGAATACCAAAGCGTGTCTTTAACAATTCCCGTGTAACCTTAATGAATAGGCCATCTTCAGCAATATAATGGGTCATGCGTTCACCTACGCGGTCGCCGCCCGGATACCCGGTGGCCGAGGTGATCATGCCGATGGATTCCATCTTTACCGAAAATTCTTTATTGTGATAGCCGGCACGGACATCGATGCCGAAGTGAAATTGCCATTGATGCGTCATTTCATGGGCGAGCGTACTTAACACTTCTTCTACCGAACGGACAAGGAAGAACTCAGGGTTCATTGCTATCTCATCTGCAAGCTGGCCTTCTTTGTTGGCGTATCTTGCCGGTGAATAGAATCCTTTGCTATTGCGTTTGCGTGTGATGACTAATAGCGCGCCTGGTAACTCGCCATTGAATAACTCTGTGTTGTAGTAGTCATACACATGCTGCAGCTCCTGATACACCTCTTGCGTGGCATTGATTTTAATCCGCCCCGCATTATCAGGCTGCACTTCACGTTCAGCGTGACTGGTCATGCTTGAATTTTCTGGAGTGGACACTCCAGTATTAATCACTTCGTTTGATTCCATCAATTATCCCAATTCCACTGCTTTGTTTTTAATGCCTACTAGCTGCCTGTATGCATGTTTAGGCTGGCTGCTCGAACCATCCGGCATCTAACCATTGCTCTGCTCCGCCCCTGGCCTTCACCTTGAACGACACACCCGACTGGCTTGTTGCATGCTCAATGCCTAGAATCTCTGTAGGAACCTCCAGGCGATTCTGCCAGCGTTCTGTTTGGTTCCATAACGGCAGTGGATTTAACTTCTGCCCGATAATAACCTTGCTAAACCATGGCTTTGCATCCGTAGTTGTTTTCTTACTCATTTGTTCATTCATGATTTTATTCAGCCTCGGACTGTCGGATAGGTGTTCTTAATGAGCGCAGCATGGCAGCTTCAATGGCTTCCATGCCGGCAAAGTCATTGCGCTTTCTGTAATTCGAGTAAAGCTTGCGCACGGTAATGAGCATGGCATCCATCTCATTCCCTTTTTTTGCATCTTTCTCTAACTTGAGGATGCGATCCTGTGTTTTAGCCTGATCGTTACGCGCTTTCCACTGAATGATTGATTCAGTGTCGTGATATTTCTCTACGAAACTTGCTGCATCAAGATTACTGCTAGATTTTTCACTGAACAAAGCCCCTCGGTAGATGCCACCGATGACCTTTTCTCCACCTTTTTTATGTAAGTACAGACCTTCTTTTTGCAAAGTCCCGTCTTCATTGATTGGGGTTACTGCAACGTAGAATTCCTTGTTTCTGAATACTAATCCGCAGTACACATAATCAAGTGCTTTGAATTCTGGTGCTTGTGTGTCGGTGCTCATATAAGCCTTAGTACTGTGTTATTGATTGCTTCACAATAGCTGTTAGTTAATTTCTTGCAACTTTAGCGTTAGATTTATGTGCGGAAAACGCACCCTGCCGTCCTGACAGGATGCGTAGAGATGGGTGTTTATGCGGCTGGTGGTTCCGTCAGCTCACGAGTTGTGTCTTTATCAATAACCACTTCCCATGGATAAACCTCAGAAGACTCATCGCACGCAAAAGGTTCGACAGCGATTTCACACTCTTCAGTATCAATTCTATCTTTGCAGAGTTCATAAGGTTCTACACCTATTAAACCTGGATCGCCTCGCAGCTGCTTTTCTTCAATAGCTATAATTGCTGCGATGTCACCCTCTACCAAGGAATGCTTGGATGCCCATGCAGCAAACTGTTTTTCATCTATGCTCCACCAAAGCGCGCCACTATATGTGTTCGCATAATGAATGGCTTGAGCATACATATCGGATTGCGTTTCATTTATCTTATCAATCCACTGCCTATCTCCCTTGGGAGTAATGCATTCTGGAAAGTGACGGTTCATCTGCATGCCGTGCCTGAAAAATTCAAAGGCATGGTTGTAATACTCAACTCCGTAATATATTGCCGACAACGTATATGCGCTGTAGAACGACACATGATCGTTCATTAAGAGATCAATGGCTTTGTCAAAATCAAATAACAAAGCGTATAACACGGCAAGATCACATTTACTGGAAGTGAACGCGCTGCCGCTTCCCACTAAATCTCCAATGCTTTCGTGGGCATCAATAAAGCACTGCAAGGTATCATTGAAATCTATATCTACAGTGACCCTCATGGCATCAAAGTCCGCATCAGACATTTGTTCTGTGTGTGAAAATTTGTTTTTGCCGAACCAGTAATATTCACCACCTTCTTTTTCTGCAGGTTGGTTTAAATTCATCTGCAGGAATACGTTAATGATGGTCTGCATCTGCTTATACAGCTGAAAGAAGCTTTCGTTAGTAATTGACCCCATAGATAGTTGACCCATGAAATCGTCAGGGATCGAATTGAGCACGACTTTCATTCCTCGCTGATTCGCATTAAAGGCATCTTCTAATGTTGAATTTAGTAGTGCATAGTCTGCAACGATGTAATGCGCTGGAAGGAAATCGGGTTGTTGGTTAACCGTGCGTAATGCCATCGGTAAGATATCTTCATATAGCTTGCGTAGGTTATCTTCAGACTCCTTATCATTCGCCACTATGCTAGCTTTCAATTCTCGTATTTTGACTAATTCGAGTCCGCTTATTAATCGTTGCTCTTCATGTTCAGTTAGTGCGGAAATAAGGGTACCTTCTCCCTGGCTGTTAACTCCAAACCCAAGCTGCATATATATCCTTCAATATTAAATTAATCAGTAATCCCATCCTTGCACAAACCACCATTTAAGCAAGTTTAGACAACGCTTAAATATGGCAATTTATTTAATCACTTCCTACTCTTTCAAAGTAGATGTATCAGCCTTCCGTTTCTTGTGGGAACCGAAATACGAAGGTGTGATAGACAGTCGGCTATGCCCGGCATCCAGCGTTAAACGCATGCGCGCTTCCAAATCCTTCTCAGGATCCACATCGTCTTTCTTGCCACCACGGATAGGGCTTGGCTGTCCTGTAATGACTTCATACTGGTCGTTGATATATTCATGCCTTAACCCATGCGCTGTCACGCCACAGTCTTTCTTGGTAATGCCGAATTTCTGCATGATGTTTGCAAAGCGTTTGATTGCCTGTTCAAGTGTTAGGTTTTCCCAGCCGATATGCCCATTGGTGACTTTGCTTATCTTACATGCATGATCCAGAGCTTCACGCTTCTCGTCGTTATCGATAGGAATGGAACGTGGCCTGCCACCCTTGGTGCCGAACTCTACCGTAATGGATTGGGATTCTTCTCCGAGTCTCATTGCGACAATAGGACGGAAACATACAGCTTCCCTTCGGCGTAGACCAAATGCTTTGATCATTCTCAGTTGCGCGCCTGCCCGGATGTCATAGGCTTCGATTTCTTTCAGCTTGTCCTCATAAGACACGCCATTGGTACTCCATGATTTGTCCACCTGTGCGACCTGCACTCTTCTCACCTTGCTGACATCTTCAACGTAAGTTTCCAGCCCCTTAATCATATTGGCGCGGCCAATCCATCCACAAAATACCCTCAGGACGCTGGTGCGTTTCTGTATCGTTGCAGAGGATAGTTCTTTCGAGAGCCAGTATTCCAGCAAAGCTTCAAAATGCTTCTCACGCAGATTGGCCGGATTATCCAGTTTGAATCCCAAGCCTCTTAACTCAGTGAATGCTTGGTACAGAATGTCTGAACGGTTTTTCTTGGTCTCCGTACTGACGATCTTATCCCTCGCACTATGGTTGCGATTGTTTGCATCGATGATCTTACGAAGCTCCACCTTCCAAGATAACTTGGCTGATGCTTGGCGTTGCTGTTTACTACCGGGTACTGCTCTTTGCTGCTGTGCTTGTTTCTGTAATTGCATATCTTTCCTTTCTGTCAGGAATCTTGTTCTTATTGGTATGAGGTATTACGGGTAATTCTGTTACTCCGTCCTGTCTTATGGGGACGTAAATCTAGGTTTGGATAAAGCGGCGTCTTAAATAACGTGGTGTTCAATTTCTGCTCAATATTTCTATCTACAGGAATTCCATCATTGCGATGGCTGGCCGATGCTGTTCACATGTTCCAGGATTAAATTTGATATCTACCAACGAATTAACTCTCCATTCCCGTGCTGCTACCACACAGGGAGT